>Ga0099826_10001875_pt1 | contig 13125 bp, 6 predicted proteins | sample Mtrugardesep15_FD_76830 | JGI IMG/M metagenome (GOLD analysis project Ga0099826, IMG submission 76830) | Root nodule microbial communities of legume samples collected from California, USA - M. trunc garden sep15 | ecosystem: Host-associated > Plants > Roots > Nodule | place: USA: California... | reverse complement strand
GTTTTATCGACAATCATGATGATTAGTATAACTTATACATACTTGATGATACAGTCACGATGATTAGTTGAACTTATATATACTTACTGTACATGATAAGTGCTTAGTGTGAAATATTGACGATGTCTATATTTGTATTTTTACTTCTGTTTCATCACCTACACATATTTGATAACAGAATAGACTAAAATACTAGGCTCGTATTATTTTCAAGTGAAAATTGATACTAGAGAGAGCAGAGTCTGATACATAGATCAGTTTATAAAGGAAAGGGAAACAACTAGAAAGGGAAGAGGATAAGACTAACAAAATAGTTAAAACAGAATAACTAAGATCTCTTATCTAAAATTAATTTAAGCACGAAGTATTACTCCCTCCGTAATATCGTTTATTAAATACTCATTAATTATAGTTAGTTGTATTGTTAAGTGAAATGAAATTCAATAAATAAAAATGTCTAGTACTCCCCAAAGAGCTGGAGAGTATATTCTAGTTATCCTGGCTTGTATTGGTTGTATACTATAGGTACCAGAGGATGCACCAAGGTACATTTGTTCACTAGTCTAGTGTATAGTAGTTATTATATAATTATAAATAAGAGGAGAATCCAAAGCTTTGGTATACAACTCAGCAAGTTGAAGACATGGGAAGAAGGTGAAATAGATTTTATTGTAACTTTTCTCGAACAATATGGCAATCCATAGGCTCTACACGCTTGTTGCCATTATGAAGCAAGGGAGCTTTGACAATCTGAAGTCATGTCGAAGAGTTTGAAGTCATCAACTTGTATTCGGCTTATAAGGACGATTTGAGAACATATTAGAGAACCACCAAGAAATGTACACAAACCAGTCATGGATTTACGAGTGTCCAAACAACTGGCCTAATCGTATTCGTCTTTAGGCATAAAGATACCTTGTGTTCATGGGTAATCCACTATTAGGCATGCTACACCAGATTTTCTGCAAAGAATTTTACAAATGAAATAAAAGTGAAGGATGAATATTTTTCGGAGCAATAGGAAGAATAAAATGTTTGTAGAGGCTTGGGGATCATTTTGTTCCAACCAGCAATTTTCTGACTTTTCTGACATGAAAAAATTCTCAATCTAGGTCATTTTTGACTTTTTGTCTACATGAAAAAATAGAACAAAAATAGGATAAATATTATTTAAACAATTAATTCTTTACTTATGTTATGTTTTTAATATGTTTTTAGTTCCTAAAAAATTTTCTTTCGAATTTTGGTCCCTCGAAATTTTCTGTTTTTAATTGTAGTCCTTACCTTTTTTACGAAAATCCATGTTTCATGTTCCAATCATTTATGTTTATCACATATAACTGATAGAAATTTTAAATATTATAAGTTTAATAATTTAACCATTTAAACATTATTAATCTATCTATAAATTTAAATTAAAAAATTAATTTGTAAAATTAAGATTAAATAGTAAAATTATAAATTTGATGTTTTAGGTAACACTTTTGTTGTTTATTTTTTTTTTTTGTTTTAATTTAGTCTTTTATGCTATAAAATGTCAAAATCTTACCATTTTTGAGATTTCAATAAAATCTAAGTTTTTATGTTAGTACGATGATGAATTAAATTTATTTATGAGTTTGATGAGTTTTTTTTTTTGAGATTTCAAACTTTTTTTAATCAAAAATGATAATTATATTGGCATTTTATGACATAAACTAAATCGGGACAAAATAAAAATAAGACAAAAGTGTTATTTAATTTTAGATAACACTTTTGTTTAAAAAAAGTACATAGATGTCGAGGGAATGATCTATATCAACATCTCTTTATAATTAAGAGTACAGTGAGTATATCAATATCGCTTTTATTAGTAAGAGTATTTTTTGTAAAAATAAAATAAAAAATAACGCCTCTGATAACTTTTTTGAGGAACGCCTCTAATAACTTTAAAATAAACTTTATATATAGACGTATTTTTCTTCAAATAACTTTTGAAATAAAATAAACTTAGATCATGTCTAATGAGAGTCTTTTACTTAATAAGGATCTATTTATTAAAGACCCTCGTTGATGAAAGAAAAAAGTAGATACAATTAGTTACCGATAAGCATATATTTCTTTCTCTTCAACGATTAACGGATCAATTATTAAAATAAGAAAAAAGTAAATAAAAGTTGGTACTACCTTTCTTTTTCAATTTCTTTTTATTAATTTTTTAAATGTACACGGATATGTGATTTTTTTTCTTTTTCAATTTCTTTTTATTAGTTTTTTAAATGTACACGGTAAAGTACATATAATGGACTTATTTAAAGACTTTTTAATTTAGCATCATTAGAATCATTGAGTTCTTAATAATATTTTTATTTAAAAATTATAAATAAATGACATGTACTTAAACCATTTAAATACTCATTGTAGTTTACTATTATGATAATGTTGTTTCAAATCCTAATTCAATTAGTTGAAATATCAAAATTGTTAAGCCGGCAATTATATAAACTTCAATTCCTCAATATATGTGTTAATTTTAAATGGAATAGTCATTTCTTCTTGTAAAAGTTGAAGACAGATGTTGATTACATTTTTCTTGCTAGTATAAAACCCTTTTACCAAACTTCAGCGATTCTATTTATAAATTATCATTCCTAAACAATTTTCATACCCATACATGAAAATGAAGTGATATATTAAAAATGACAGGTAAAAAAATTGAAGTAGCAAAACATAATAAAAGTCAAGGATCCGATAATATCAGTGACAGGTCTTTTATTGTCGATATTCAAACAATGGATAAGATGAATCCCTCGATTTCTCCATTACATCATATTTTATTTGTCACTTATAAGAGGACTTGGTGTTGGTGGTCCCCAAAACTTATTCAATTATTTGCAAGTATTATTATTAATTATTAAATCAGGTTGATTAGGACATCCATTAATTTAGTGTAGGATGCAAGCATCTCAGCTGAATTATTATGATAGAGTAATTGACTGTGCCAATCCATTGAGATGAAACTTCCATTAATTATAAGTCACTTTGTAATTTAAAATTCTTAACAATCCAAGCTATTACCAAGATGGAATTGCACAGTTACATGGTTACATTTTCTCACCACATTTGTTACAATATTTAGATTAGAAGAAGAAAAAAGGCCAACACACTCTTATTTTTTAATACTACTAGATTAATTAACACTTACAGAAGAAGAAAAAACAAAGAAGCGAGATAAATTACCTATTAAGGCAAAGCTAGATAACAAAACTCAAATTAATACAAGGAAATTAAAGCATACTAAGCATTTAGATGCTTATGTAAAAACAAACATGCTACAGCAGACCGATCAGATCATGACACGTCATGATGATACAGATACGTGGCAGACGATCAACAAAACAGGAAAATATTTACATGCAACCAAAGAAATTCGGTGGCCACATCAACGGTGCTTGCTCCTTGTGTCCCCACTGTACATCCTACAATCAGATACAATCCAATTCATTTTTATGTTTGTGATGAGATAAATTAATTAAATCAATGTAAATATAAATTACAAACAGTAATACAGCTTTTAAAAGAAAAAATCACAACTAAGATCTAGTTATTTAATCTAAAATTAAATCAAATTATTTGAGTGACAAGTAATACTTAGATCTACCATATATATGGTTCTTCGGACGATAAAATTAACAAATCCAAAAATAAAATATAGAATCAAAGAAACCCTAGTTAAGTAGCATAATTTTACAAGACTTGGTGTGTTTGTTTTTGTGTTTTGCAAAACGAAGTTTGATCGCTAAAAAAACACATTAGCGTAGAAACTCACGACAAAAACATATGCAAAAACATGCTTTTATGTGTTGCTTACGAAAAACCAAACACACGCATGCAACAAAAGAGTGATTGGATTAGTGAATATATAACATACCAATCATAGACAGTGGGAGTGTTGGGGAGTGGTTTGTCAAAAACATGAGCACCAATTGTCCTAGTAGCAGAGTTACTCCCAGGATTGAACACACTCCTCCAAACGTTGTCAACTTTACGTGCCGATTGAGGTGTCGTTGGAGTCACCGGTGTTGTTGGTGTCGAAGGCAACGACGTGTTTCTCATTAACTGACCACTTCCTCCTTCATCTACACCTAAATTCAAATTAAAATCAACTATACAAGGTCAAGACATAGATCTAATTAATCATCTATATTATAATTAGTTGTGTGTATATATATATTCATTATATTATAGTTGGAAAAAATTATTATCAATTAATGTTTTTATTATCATACCTTTGATGATGCTGGTGGTTAGCTTCCTAAGCTTTTCAAGGCCACGCTCAGGTTGAGGGCCAGCAACGGTATCATCCCAGAGTTTGTCTAACATTTTGGAACAAAGACTTAGATGAAATGAAATGTTGATAAATATCTAATACGAGGGTTCTTATTATACTAAGCTTGTGTAAATACACTCTATATATAGAGAGTGATGCTTAAAATATCTACGGCTAAAATTGGATCAAGTGTTTTCATGCTTCCAAGTGTAACGAGATATTTGTTTGTGAGTGGCAATGTGGTAAAAACACCATGGAGTGGAAATAGTGAGACTAAAATGGATGAGAATGAAGAATAGGTGAATGTGGGGCCCCAATATAATATCTTGATTAAAATGTGGGACAGAGGTTGTAGTCGTGGGTCACCTCACAAGTGTACAAATGAAAATTTTCAATTGGCTTGTCCTTTGTCCTATTCTTTAGAGTGTATTTGGATGGGGAATGTTTTGAAGAAATGTAATGTTACGAAGTAATTTAAATACTTTAACGTGAATTCCTTGTTTGGATGAGGAAATATAATATAATGTTGAGGAAATGTAATGTTAGGAGAAAATTTAAATACTTTAAGATAAATTGTCTAGAATTTTAAATTCTTTAAAATTTCCAAATTACCTCATCCAAATAAACCCTTAGAGTAATGTGGAGTCTACCCCTACCAAGATTCTAGTGGATATGGATCTACATTCTACTCCTTGTCGATTACACGGGCATTGTGAATGCAAAGAAAATACTTTAAGATATGTACGTTAGAATGAGATATTTGTACAACTATTTTTTATAACTTTTATAATATTATTTTTCAAACGTTAATTTGATTTGTTTGTTGTGTTTAGTTTTTTTTGGGGCAATAGCCCAAATTTGTTGTGTTTAGTTACTAAGCAGCAATAATGTTTAGTAGTAATTACATCTTTGTGGGATAGATAAGAATGAGCTGAAATTAAATACTTTATCTATTTTAAAATGAATGTCGATTTAGGTTGTTATACACGTATTAAAAAATACAATAATATTGTTTATAGACATTATATTTTTATTAAAATAACCTTGTTAACTATTGGTGCATTTCCCATCATTATAAATTAAAATAAAATGTGGTACTTTAAAAGTGGTGTACATAGCAATAATTAAGGGATACTATTGAAAAAAAGTAATTAATAACGCATTAGAAACTAAAAGTAACATTCATTTTGAAACAATTTTTTTTGACTAAAATGACACTGGTTTTGAAATGGAGTTTTGAAATGATGCAATAGTGCATTCGTTTATTGACATATGTAGAAAGAAATAAAAAGACTACAAAATGTGGTGGTGTAACATTTGTTATTTTCTGCAAGTAGTTTGCATAAAATCGATTGATCCAAAAAATCAAGTGAAATCAAAGATTATCCGGTTGTTTTGGCGGAGTAGATTGAAATTAAACTGGATTAGTTCGTTTCACGTTCAATTTTGAAATCAAATAAAACAATGAACCGAACACTTTAACTTAGTTAAGGCACAATATTTTACTAACATCATCATCCAAAAGAAAGAAATACATAGAATTGTACCCAAAAAAAAAAAATACATAGAAAAGAAAGAAAAATTAAAATTTCTCTTCACTTACTTGAATGAGTACAAAAAAATCAAGTTCATTCTTCAATGGAATTTAAGTATTTAAGTAGACAATAATAGTCACATATCACTTAAGCTGCTCAATGAGGTATTCACATTTTTCGTTTTTAATTCTATTATTTCAACTTAAAATTTTATAAAAATAACAAGCCACATGTTAGCTAAAAACAGTTTACTGTGATCAATTGGACATTCATGTCTTTTTTACTAAAACTTTGTATATTATACTTTGGGAAATGTTAACCAGTGCACCGGGACATCGGTTAAGGAAGTAAATATAGTAACTTTTGCATTGAAAATTGTGTAATCAATACTTCAAAAGTAAAAAAAGTGTCATTTTTAATTTAACTTTTTCTTTTTTAGATACCTTAACCAAAGCCGAGAGCACCGGTTAACACAACCCTTATACTTTTAGCATTTAAATAAATACAAGTATTTTCTTTCAAAAAAAAAAAAAAATACAAGTATTTATAAAATTATCTTTTTAATTGTATTTTCGGATGAATTAATCAACCGAATCAACTCATATATAATCGATTTGATTTAATTCTTTTTTATATTCAATTTGATTTAATTTAGTTCAACTTCTGAATAATGCGGAAAATCAAACCAAACTAACAAATGCAGCTTTGATCAGTTTGGACGTTAATTTTAGTGAAAACTAAACAAAACCGTCTGTTACACCCCGACTAAAAACTCACTAAAATGTCCAATGAAATTTACTTTATAGACAATCAATGAAAATTTTAGTTTTTAAATATCACTAACTTTTTATAGACGGAGAAAAGTCTTGATTGAGTATATATCGTGTTTAAAAAAAAAAAACTTAATTGTCCTAATTGAATAATCCACAAAACTTATTTAGAGTACATGAAAGTCGTGATTATATTATTTTAAAAATCTTTTGAAACCAACATCAATACACCCCACTTAGTAATGCAGACATTAATCATGCAATGTTGTGGATTATCATAATCACCCTCGAAGGAAGTGGCCATTGTAAATCTCGCACCACCATCAACTTCATTAGAATTTGATAAATGAATTATTGCTTTTTTTTTCTTTCTTACTAACGAATTTTTTGTTGAATTAGTAAGCTAAGTTTGATTCTAATTGACAAGTTAGTTTAGATCGATTATAGATTCACATCAATATTATAGATTTAAAGCATTGATATTTCTAATCACTTTGATTTTGTCATTGTTAGATTTTGCTCGCGCAGATTCATCCTCGATTTCAACGATGTTGAATATGGGTTGCTATAGATATATTCTACTAATTTGAATGGATAAATATATGTTTTTTTTGTCGAAAAAGCAAACTATGGGTATTTTTTTTAACAAAGCGAACTGCAAATTTAACTGCATGAATTGCATATATTGAAGTATGCCGAGAAGCCTCGTATTATCATTTGTAAATGTTGTGCACGTTCTAATTTTCACCAAACCATAGGAAAGATATGCATTGAGTGTATTCAGACATTTGGACCCGTATATTAACTGGGTGTGATCAAGTTCACTATGATGTGCATTATTTGAAATGAATCTAACTAGTTACTACTTCCATTTTGACAAGGCCAAGAGGACTCCTAGACAACGAGGACTTTTGATCACGAATCTTCATCGACGAATAAAATCTCGTTTTAACTGAAAATTATGAGAGTCAGAGTGTGATTTGAGTCAAACTTTCAAATAAGTATTTTCGTTAGACAATTCTCTACACCTTTAAGGATTGTTTTTTATAAAAAATAAAAAGCTTATGATCCACTTTAAGAACTTCATAAACATTAAACACCAAAAAGGTGAGTTTCTTCTTTTGAAAAGAATTATGATCTTCTTATTAAGTAACGAGGGGGCATCGCTAGTGATTAAATTGATTTAAAAAGATATGATGGATTTTAATTTGTGGTGTAAAAAGAATCAATTTTTCCATGGATTAAAATATCAATATCAATTATTATTATTTTTAAAAAATACTATTAAAAAGGACTTGATCATTACAAGGCTGCTCAAGAGTAACAAGTGACCGCAAATTTTAAGGGTATTATGATGATTAATTATCATCAAGAAACTGCATCTAAAAGGCAAAAGATAAAATTCTTAATTAAAAATGCTAGTGCTAGCAAAGTTGCTGGAAGGTAGATAGTCACCTCTCTAGTTCATAAAGCCAACTGTCAGTGTTGGCTTACCTGTGTTAAAAATGTAAAAATTCCTATGTAGCAGCACTCAAGAATCAACTCTTAAATATTTGACCAGTAATCATCATCTCTATTTCTAAAATAAATAAAAAATGACTCAGATGATTTTTTTAGAACTCATTGTAAATATTATTAGTATTATGCTGGAAACGAATATCGAGCTCTTAACTTCTCTCACCCTAGCAACAAAACCAACATTCAATTTCGTAATTGACTTGGATGATTGATTGGACATTCCACTTAAACAAGTTTTGGCTAACGTTTGAATGAATTCTTCCATTAATAAACTATACACAAATTCGTTAAGCAGAAGCTTCTCAATGAGATTATCACATTTTCATTAATCTTAATTTTTTTTATTTATATATATAAAAAAAATTGTGCAATTGCAAATTTTAGGTTATTGCTAAATTCTAGGATGGGTCACAGTTGGACTTGTCTCTTCATTAAAGCAAGTGTATACTTTTTAACAAATGGAAATCAACCAACTTGTATCTCTTCATGAAAGCAAGTATACACTTCTTAACAAATGGAAATCAACCTACCCTTAAACGACTGCCAAGGCCTGTTCCCAGCCACAACCGTCGCCGGAAGGTGATGTAACAAGGTTAATAAAAAAACTTAATAGAAGAAGACAGTGAAACGAGCAACAATAATAGTTAAACAACAAAGAGAAATAAATAAAGAATTCTGCTCTTCCCCCAGCACAAAAGACTCGCGCCCTGCAGCCATGTCAAAAATGCCCCTGCGCTAGTTAAGTAACGATGCGCAAGTTAACTAACGCAGCGCTACTTAACTTGCGCAGGGTTACTGTTTTCATACAAAACTCATCAGTCCGTACTTAACTTGCGCAAAGGCATTTTCGGAATGGCTGCAAGGCGCGAGTGAAAAGTGCAGGGTGAAGAGTAGAATTCATAAATAAAACACACTGCACTCTTCAGCTAGCAAGACTAGTCATCCTCGTAGGATCAGCCATTTGAGTAAGCTATGGGTGGGAATGCCTCAAATAAGCCCAAAAGACACATGCAATAAAGACAAAAATTTACTATATAAACTGTGTCATATAGGCTTGTTAAGATTTGACAATGACCTTGAGAAAGTGATAACTATACTATAATATACTACTCTACTTTGGTAATATCCACCAACATGTAAACACCTCTTTGTATATATATGGACCAAATCTTTGATGTGACAACCCCAATGATAGATGACAAACTTCATTCACAAACTCAGTTCAATTGGCCACTTAAAATTAGAGGCCGGAAAGTCCTCAAGTTGTCGGCATCGAAGAGAATCGGCAGTGTAAATTGTATAAATGATGGCCATGAGCTTACCCCCTCCTCTTTCTCAAAAGGGCCAACAAAAATAAAACAATTTGAAAGAGGCAGATTTCAGCATGTATAAGTTTTCAACCCACATAGACATTTTGGATCATGAATCAATGGATACCAAGAAAGGAAACAAGCTTCCCTCAAAAGTTGTGACTGATAGCCTTTCAATGGACTCACTCTCTTTTAGTGGCTATGTTTCTATTCAAGACCAACAACAAAACTTCCCTTCTCCTCCTAACCAAGCTAAACACTTCCAGGTAAGCAAACTTGACCTAGATTTCGAATTTACGAACCCTAAAGCAAACTTGAATTCAGCTGTCAATCCAATCAAGATCACACCTGCTGATCAGCTTATTTCCAATGGTCAACTTCAACCAAAAGCATTTGCATTTCAAACAACTCCTCAGTCTTTGATCATAAATCCGACCAGTTCATCAAGATCATTACTAGCAACTCATATCAGTAGTGAAATGTCAAGTGGGAAAACGGGCAGCACTATGAAATATCATGAACTTGGCAAAGCAAGCAAACATGCAACAAACAAGCAAAGCACTGTGACAAGGAAAGGATTTGGCCAGAAAGTGAAATCTTTTCTGTCACCGTGCCGTGAATGCAAAATCGTTAAGCCATGTGCTGTTAAAGCACAGACTGTTCAAAGAGAAAACTTCAAAATATATTGATACAAGACTTATCCTTTATGCAAATATTTCTTGCAAGACCAGAAAATGTCATCAGGAATCTGCCTTTTTCTAGTTTACTGTCTGAAAAAAGTATAGGTGATGTGCTTCATTTCAGCATCAGTTACTGCAGTACTAGGTTATATTAGCATCAACTGATCAAAATAATAAACCTTTATGCTATGGATATTTTCTCTCATTTTTATTTTATTTGGTTTAGTCGAAGCTATAAACTTTCTATTTTATATAAAGTTGTTGATCACTAGTTATATGGCTTGATATAGATTTTTTTGTCAGCTACATATCTACAGGGTTATAAGCGCATATAACCTAGAGGCCTAATTATTTTACATGCTAGATATTAGGTATTACTGAGTAAAGCTCTAGCGCTTGTGACAGAACGAAAAAAATTGCATGCTTTTTCTTCCATGTGTTTCTTGAAAATATGCAGAACCACACTCAATTTGCGTGTTTCGCAAATGCTATTAGGGGTTGCGACTGAAATTCCTGAATTATCCTTTATTGCAACGCTCTGTTTCTTTTTTACAGGTGTATTGGTCTTTTCGATCTATTTTAAGTGACTTATTTCTTCTTCTCAAGCAAATAACAGTTCCTCGCATTTCTTCTTCTTTTTGCTCTGTTTCTTTTTCTTCTGCGAACATTTTTTACAATGTTGTCAATCATGGATCGCAAAAAATAGCGGTTTCTTCAAATTCCACTATTTTATAGTGCTAAAGCACCGCAATTTGGCAACACATTGCACTAAATAGCAGAACACAGAACGATAGAGGTGTGTTCAAAATCCACTACACTATAGCGCCGCTACTTGACAATACTGATTTCTCACCAGTTAGCGTGTTTTCCTCTGTTCGTCTCCTGCGCGAACCCAGGCCCTCTGTTCTTCTCCTTCCGTGCAAACCAAGAAGTACTCTGTCCTCTTTCTTCCGCGTAAACCCAAAAGAATCATGTTCTTTACACCAGTGTAACTAATTATTGTAACTAACTATTACATCTAATATTTTTCTCCTTGCAAACCCTGACCCTTCGTTCTTTTTCCGATTCTCCTTCTGTGAAACCCTTTGCCCTATGCTAAGTACTCTACAATGGCATCATAATATTAAACACTAACCCTTTTATGTATTCTGTTGGAATTTTTTTTACAACAACCAAGCCTTATACCATAAGTGGGGTCGGCTATTTGGAACTTTTTTAGTTTTATATTTTTTTAAGTGTTTGCAATAGCAGTTTTGGGGTCTGGTGCCTTGCGCAGTTATCCCAAGATTAACATAGCTTGCCAGTAGTACACAACTCTGACCTCCTTTCTCTCCCTAGTTTCTTTGGTCGTGTTCAGAACTTCTCTACGATTTCATCCTGCCAACATGTTCAACATCCCTCCTTAGTTGTGCCATCTTTCCCGTGCGTTCTAATTCTTTACATCGTCTTCATGTCTTTCTATCGTATTCAAAATCTAACCTATGCTATTTCATATTTCCGGTCTATTCATATTATCTTGTGGGATTGTTTTCACAGTATCTTAGATTAAATCTTCAGATCAGTTTATATATTTCTTATATATTATCATAATATATTCTCTATTTAATTATGATTTGGAGTCTTTTGTTAGTATAAGTAAGTAATAATGCATAGTTTACATTAAACCATAACTACTCATCATATCAAACTCTAGTCATTATTCAAAGTATTTATTCTTCCTTTCCTATAAAACTTTAACTTCAACAATTATAATCAAGAATAAATAAAAGAAAGATCCACCACCAAAAATTAACAGAATGGATAAATTTGATTGTTTATTTACCTCATCATGTTTTGATCTAATGGAATCAAGTCATTTCCTACAAAATAACATAAAATGATCACATTCCATGAACGTTTAATGGAATTGATCATTTAAATTCACCCTAAATTAATTTAAATAAGAGATAGCATGGGATGGCCAAATATTAAAACAGTATTGGGATTAAGTAAAAGATGCACAACAAAAAATGCATGGCTGAATTGTACCTTGATTAATGATTAAAGACAAAGCCATTTCATTGGAACTCCTTGTTATCAAATTTTCCCTCTCAAATTTTTCTCAGGATAAATTCCATAAGTTATGCAATAGCGGATAAGATTTTTCTGTCTTAACCGTGCTATTTAGTTTCAAATATGAACAACCTAACTGTACTACATCGGGACAAAATGAATCTTTTAGAAATTCACAAATTGGAAGCAATTTTTTGAACATAATGCATCACACAAACTAGCAAGAAATTGTGCAGTTGTATATACTAGAAGACTATATACTTTTAACAGAAAATGGCATTGCCAATGACAAAAACCTTGATGCATGCCAATGCCATATACCAAATAAAAAATTGCCAAACTTCTAAGAGAAAAATGATATCTACACGGGCTTGTCTGCAAACGATGAAGCAAATTAGTAATTATGAATAAGCGCAATGAAAGAAGTACCTTGGTGCATAAAGTTGAGTTTTTATATTATTAGGCATTAGCATAGTGCAGGGTTGAAAAATAACAGAAATGTGTCTTCCATAAATATAGGAAGCCAAATTCCACAGCTATAAATTATGATTAGAGAAGAACGGGACTACAATTTATATTTTCAGATGATAAATACTATGAGAGTTTAGTAGCTTGCTGCAACTTGACAAAATTTACTCCGGCCAACAAGAGGCATAACAAGAAACATAGATGAAACAGGGAAAAACATAAATGCTAAGATTGACAATTGGGACATTGGAAACCTGTCCAACATATTGCAACTTCTGAAACCCTAGTCTCTAGCTATGTCAGCTATTTGCTAAACTCTACAACACGGTCCACCACTGTATTTACAAAAAAAATCCAGCTTTTTCATATGCATGAAAGTAAAGAACAGCATGGCACCAAATATTGCTAAACAAGTAACATAGTTATGCAAATTAATGAAATAAGATATCCTTATAAACCATGCAATTCAAGCCAGTTTACTTC
>Ga0099826_10001874_pt1 | contig 13130 bp, 7 predicted proteins | sample Mtrugardesep15_FD_76830 | JGI IMG/M metagenome (GOLD analysis project Ga0099826, IMG submission 76830) | Root nodule microbial communities of legume samples collected from California, USA - M. trunc garden sep15 | ecosystem: Host-associated > Plants > Roots > Nodule | place: USA: California... | reverse complement strand
AAGCTCCTGGTGGAGGCATTGAAGCTGAAGCTGCAGTTGCCATAGTAAACTCAACAAAAGCTATCATTCCAACTTCACCAAAAGCCTTGACAGGTATTGCCAATGATTCTACTACTACCTTCACCACAAGTCTACTCGTGACAATGGACGGGGAGCAGGATAAGAAGAAGCACTTACTTAGGTTGAAATTAGGCAAGAAGATCAATGGTATTTACGGTGATTGGATTGATGATTGATCACTTGTTTTTCCCAACTTGCCTTGTGCAATGGAGACCTGAAGTGAATTTTCTGCTCTTGGAAACACCCCCTCATCTGTATAAGAATTTTGTAAACATGGTCATTCGTGATGGTGATGGATTCATAGAGTTTATAATTTTCCTTTTTTTTTTACTGTGAATTGTTACAGATTTATGGTAAGAGACAAGTGCATTTGTCAGTTTATGAACCTTGAGAAACTCTCTTTTGGATTTCGGTTGGGTTAACATTGGTCAAATTTCTGAACCTTAAACCAAACCTTAAATATGTTTAATTACTGTTATTTTATATTCATCTATGAAAATGTGATTATCTTATATGTGTCGTTTATATATTACATCATATGTTGGCTTAGTTTGGATTGCCTATTAAATTGCTCAATCAATCAGGAAGTAACTCCCGATCTTCATTTTTCAGAAATGTGAGCAATTTTGAGGGGACTATGTTGAGCAATTTTGGCGGCCGTATAATAAATTTCAAAAGATAAATAAAAAAAAGGACTTTTTTACCCCTCAGGATTGTATAATCTCTTGATGTATAAAATGCACTTTGAGGACCTTTTTACACATCGGAGTTGTATAATCCATATGTGTAAAATGCACTTTTCAAGACTTTTCACACGTAGTTGCAATGTTTATAAGTGATTGTTAAGTCCTTAACTTAAAAGAAAAAGTTGAGCTGTAGAATAATGACATGTAAACTATTATATATGCAACAACTATTTTTCTCATCAACATAGATTATTCGAACATAGAAATCCATTTCTAAATCGTTTATTTTGGTCCCTTAAATATGTTTTTGTCAATCAATGAAGTCTATTTCTTGTAATTTTAATCTCAAATGTCAAAAAATGTTATGTGAGTCAATTTGGTCTTCTTAAATATGTTTTTGTCATTCAATTTGATTCACTTTCAAAATCGAAAGGGACTAAATTGAATGATGTAAACATATTTAAGGGACCAACAATAGTAAGACTTTGGTTCGTCAATTGGTTGTGTTAGGTTTATGTCTTCTAATTCTTTTATCTTTTTGTTTTTGCTTTTTTTTTAATAATTTTTTTTTATCAAGTAATCTATTGGCTAAATTTTTTACCTTTAAGATAATCAAGGAAGAATCTAGAGTTTTAACTTTGATCCCAGTATATTTTAATGAATTGTCTTTAGCAACTGAAATTTTGAATCTATAACAAAAATCATTGTTTATACATAAGAGAAAACTCCAAATTTTGAAGAAGAAAAATGATAAACCACCAAATTGATTTGATTTTTGTTCTTTAGTGTGTGATTGTTTCAAGTTTCTTAAATTTATTCTTACAAATAACTTTTTTAAAGTATAAAGATGTGAATTTTATTTTAAAGTATTTAGAAAGAGATGTTTGATTAACATTATAATATTTTTAATAATCTTTAAAATAGGGAGATTAGTACGTAATTACATATAATTTATTTTCATCTTCACGAGAATTTTATTCTCACCATTTTCTTTTTAAAAAAATTGTTATCTCCAGAAACATTTTTAGACTTGAAAATAAAATTTAATAAACATATAACAAAATTTTGTAAAATAAGTGATGTGAAAAATGATCACATAAAATAAAATAAAAAATACAATATTATAACTCTGTAATTTGATATTCTTTTTACTTTTTACCCTAAAATATACGCATGATCTAAAAAGTGATTTGGAGATTAAATTTTTTCAGACTATTACATGGTCAAAAATCATGAAAAAATTGAACCTCTAAGTAGTTTTTTTAAACTTCAACTATATTACAAGTTTAAAATATATGATTTTTATTTTAAAAGGTCATTTTTCAAACTTGATATTACTACGTCAATTTCAATAATTAACCCTTTAATTTTAAAAAATTTACAATTTTATTTTTCTTGACGTGTTCCTACAATACGGACGAAGATTAAAATGGGACACGTGTCACTACTGTTGAGGCAGTGACCAACCAACTTTTTGGTCTCTTTTTTGTTCCTTCCTTCCTTCCCACCTTGTTGAAAAATCAAAACAAAGCAGCTCACCTGCAACAATCCTTTTTCCAAAAACCTTTCTTCTTCTGCAAGCTTCCTCAAATCAGTAACCACCATGTCCATAAACTTCAACTTTAATGCCTTCGCCGGCAACCCTCTACGTTCAATTCTACCCTCCGCGGCTCTCCAATCCCTCAACACAACAATTCTACAAAACGATCACTCTTCTTCTTCCCCGAATAAGGTACTGCCTTTCAGAAATGGAAGACCTTCAGTCTCTTCCACTTCCGTTTCCCCGCCGATTTGGCATCTGGGTTGGATCAATTTGGATGATCTCAAAGGTATTTACGAAATTTCTGGTGCCCAGTTGAATGGAGACTTGTTTGTGTACTTGGGTTCGAGTGTAGAGGATGATAACGTTTACTGGGCTATCGATGTTTCTGATAAGGTACCTGAATTGGGTACTAACAGGGAGATGGAGTTGAGTTTTGTGGAGCTCCGGACTCTCATGGTGGCCACTGATTGGGAGGATTTGATAGCAATGGAAAACTTGGCTATTGCTGGTAATGTAAGTTAGTTATCTTGCTCACATGATAAATCCAACTTTGTAATAATGTTTTTTAGTTATCTTAGTGATAAATAATATTGGTTCTGTTTGTTTTTTATGAAATGAGTAAATACACAAATTAGTCCTTGAAATTGTAAGCATTAGTCTGAATAGTCCATGATTTTTGTGAATTAGAAAACACATCAGTAAAATTGTGAAGTGTTGGGGAAAATAGTATTTCTTTTAACTTTTACCACTAGACACTTTGATGTGATATGTTAACTAAATATGCTATCCCTCCACGTCGATCTCACTTTGCCTATACAATATAGATCTCTTAGACTAATTTGTCATCAATTTATTCTTACACAATTGCAACTATTGACAAATTTGTTCCTAAGATGGCCTGATTTTCACAGGCAAATTAGTCCATAGTGAGCTGACATTGATGTGAGATCAATGTGCAATGTGACGTTTTTAGTTACCGTGTCGTATCATAGTCTCTAACGATAGAAGTTAATGGAGAGACTGTTTTTAATGATAATTAACAATTTTGGCGATGCATTTGTCAATTCACAAAAATTAGACTATTGTCTATTTACTCTATCAAATCTATGTGCTTTAGAATTTTGAAGACCAAATTGTCTATTTACTCTATCAAATCTATGTGCTTTAGTTTAGTCTATGAATGTCAATGCAACTTCCGAATTATTACTTGTATTGCCTGGATAGGCCAAGGCACTGCTAGAATGGCATAAGAGTGCACAATTTTGTGGACATTGTGGTGCGAAAACTGTTTCAATGGAAGCTGGGAGACGGAAGCAATGTTCGAATGATTCTTGCAAGAAAAGAATATATCCACGTCTTGATCCAGTTTGTTGTCTTCTGTTCTATGTGTTGATTTTTTTAATGGATGATCATTCATCAGTGTGTTTTTGTGATAAAGTTTTTTGCTTTCTTTCTTTATGTACTAGGTGGTAATTATGCTTGTAATTGATAGAGAGAATGACTCTGTCCTCTTGGGTACACGGCCGAAGCTTATCTCTCGATTGTGGAGCTGCTTATCTGGTTTCACAGAGGTATATATCCTGACCAATTTTAAGACGTTCTCATTTTTTAGGGACTCTAAGAATTTTGTTGCTTTAGTACTTGTTTTTCACTTTTTTGTCTTTCCCCTTTCTCCATGTATATAAAAAATTTATTAGTGTGTATCCTCTTGTTGCATCTAGCTAGGAGAAAGCTTGGAGGAAGCTGTAAGAAGAGAAACTTGGGAAGAGAGTGGTATTGAAGTGGGAGAAGTTGTATATCACAGTTCTCAGCCATGGCCTGGTATAATTTAACTCTATGCTTTTATAATTTTATTAATTCCCTGTTGTTTGTTTTTGAGAGACACGTGAATTGTGAATGTGGAGTTGAGTTAGTATTTGTCTGATAGAAAATATGAAGCTTGAACTCAGCTTGTATACCTTGTTTATGGGTTGATTGTTTTCTTTTCCTTCATATAGTTAGATGAACTAACACAGTATAGGTTAACATAGTTTAATGTCATGATGAATTAACACAGTTAGATGTGTATTATACTATTTTCTTTAATTTTATGAATACATTTTCCCTTCTTGTTTGTTAATGTTATCGTTTCGATCTTGGCTTTTGTTGCTAGTTGGACGAAACAGCGTTCCATACCAGCTGATGGTTGGGTTTTTTGCATATGCGAAGTCCCGCGAAATAACTGTCGACAAGAAAGAGTTAGAAGGTAGGTTGAACTCCTTCATTTAATCACATTCACCTATTAACCAGCTCATGCTTTCTTTTTTTCCTTTATTTACATAAATGACTTCAAGTGGTGAGTTAACTATATTTTTGAGTGAGACAGAGTTACATACATTATGTGTATGTTTGTGGAATGGGCAATGGCCGGATTCTAAGCCAATAAACTTATGTGGTGTAAGCAAGTAATTTCTTTTTAGTTATGAACCTATGCAGATTATTTGGTTATTTCCCTTTATTTTCGTACGGTGTTAGCTTCAAAATTATGCTTATATGCTGCAAGTTGTTGGTCATATATCATGAGAAATTGAGGCATCTGATAAACTTTTCTTTGTTTCTGGAGACACTGAGAAAAGGAGTGGGAAGAACAGAAAATAATAGATGAACTCTTGAGAAAATAAAGACAGTTCAACATTTGTAGTCTTCATAGTACTGACACTTCAGATTGGATGTGTCCGGCACATTTGATTATATTCTATTACTTCTAATTATTAACAGTGCCAGGGTCAGTGTCTTGCATGGTGTCTGTGTCTGAGTCAGTGCTTCAAAGTCTATTTTCCCTCACTTACGTTTGCAGTCCTCACTATTTTGTTGGCGTATTTTTATAATAAAAAATAGCATGTAGTGAGTTAACATCTCAGAGCTTTGCTTCCTCTACACACTGCATTTTCCCATTTCCTTTGCTTTTGTTTATAAGCTGATTGTACAACTTTCTTTTCTAGATGCTCAGTGGTTCAGTAGAGAAGATATACGAAAAGCATTGACGATGGCTGAATACAAGAAAGCCCAAAGAACAGCAGCAACAAAGGTAGAACAAATGTGTAAGGGAGTAGAAAATAGTAGGAGCTTGGCTGCAGATTTCAATGTTGAAAGTGGTGAACTTGCTCCAATATTTGTTCCTGGACCTTTTGCGATAGCTCATCACCTTATTTCCTCTTGGGCCTTCTCAGATCGAAATATACTGTAAATGGTGTTGTTGATACAGTTCAAAACACCCTATTGAGTTCATATTGACCAAAATAAAACCTATTGATTTCCATGACAAATTCTTAGAGGTGGCGGAAATTCTTTTTCCAAGGCCACTTTGGGGAAAAGTTACCTTATTAGTGTTATGGATCATTTTTCTGTTCATGTAAACTTCTCATCAAAACATTATTTTGAAGACTACACTCCTCATTTACAAGAGCTTGGCTTTTTGATTTCACACTATTTTCTCATGTGCATTTCATGTTCTATACTGTAAATGAACTTAATATTATTTAACAGAACACTGATATCTGCTATGGTTACATTTTGGTGCTATGTCAACCATGTAACTGACTGATCTTATTCTCATCTTACCAGCATATTTTTAGTTTAGTACTTCACTCTTCTTATACTACCTATCTTATTGGTAAAATTGTAGGCCATGCAAGTTCCTTGCTTGTTCTGTGGGATGCACGATTATGTAAAGACGGTTTTGAGCTCTAAAATTTAGTGCCTCTTCTGTTGTGGAAGAAGGTTGATAATTGCACATTACATTCTCAACATTTTCCAGCTTTATCATTATTTGCAAATGATGTAGTATTTCAGAGTTTGTGTCATCCTGCTGTATCTAAGAAACACTGAATAACATATTCCTCCATATCAGAGAATAATTCAGTGCAAAACCTAATATGAAAATAACTCAAGAGCCATTTGATATCTTTCAACAGCCTTGTCTTCGTTGAAAATACCCTCTCCCATCTTGACTGTTACTGTTGTTGTTATTGGTCATCAAAACTTAAGGAGAATCCCAATGCATTTCCCCCAAGCTGGCCTTGTTGCAAAACGAGAGAGTGGGTGGGGGGGGCAAAGGTTCTTGCACTAGAATCCAAGGTGGGTTCTGGTAAGGTGAGTTGATCATTTAATCCCTTTAGGAAGCAACTCTCTTTCTCATTGTTGCTTCATATCCTCAAGATTCTCACATGACCCAAGTATCCTAATAGCAGGTGCCCCAACAGACGGATCTTGGATAGGCTATCATACCATTTTAGAATTTGGGTTGAGCCTAACTCAACCTTACAAAACCAGCTTGAAAGACGAGAACTGCCCCCGCTGCCCACTGGTAAACACATGCCGATGCCTTATCTCATCCAGGCCACGCTCCAGATGTCCAACAAAGAAGGAAGCTTGTGAAATGTGATGCCATAATATGAAAATGACTTTATTATTAAATAATTCTTATTACTTCATTGAATGAATGGAAAAGTGAATATACATATACAAGAGTGAAGAGGTGGATAACCACCCTAACTACCTAACAGAAAAACACAGAAGTAAAATAATACTAACTGATAGACTAAACAATTAACTCAACTCTCATTAGAGGAGTAACAAGAGATAAGTAAAAACTAAACATGACTAAGTAACAAATAAAACCAATCCTTAATTCTGAAACACTTTCATATAGAATAACCATAGACAGGCTACACAATTAAAATAATTTTTCGCTCTCTCAATCTTACAGCAGTGGGATGCACCATAAAGTGAACTGCAGAGGATCTGAGTTTGAGGATATGGATAGATGATGGAGAGAAAGAGAGGAATTGAGAGATAGCTGTATTGGAAAGTATTTGAGTCCATTCACATGGAGCTGCTTTTTTTTTTTACATAAATTCTCCAATGATAATGCCAAGATTTTGGAGAGAAATGGAAAAAATGAAAACTAAAATCTCCCAGGTACCTTTGTTGTTGTTTCTGCCCAATTTATAATTGACCTAGCCAAAGCATCCATAGGATCTATACATTTCTTAAGAAGAGGATCATTGTGAGGAAGAATCCCTAACAAATCATCAGATGCCAGAATCACCACATTCACTCCCCTCACCAAAAGAACATGGACTGCAATTCTCAGCAAATTCCTTGCACCTTCTATGTCTTTTCTCTGCAAAGCATCCACAGCAGGAACTAGTATATGTTCCTCGGTCGCTTTGTCTAGCAACACTACTTCAAAACCCTGACTTTGAAGCTTTTCCTTGTAATAACAAACTACAAAGGATGAATCTGTAGTGAGCAGTCCAATCCGCACGGTACTTGTGGCATGAATTGGCTTCATCTTAGCATTCTTGAGTTCCATGGCAACACAATCACCAACATGAAGAAAAGGTAGAGAACTATCCTTCGAAATTTCTCTGTGCCAAGCATGTGACAGATGACAAGGCAAGGCCAGACCGCGAGCTCCAGATTGCTGAAGAACGTTTATCTTGTCCCGCAAATTCTGAATCATCAGCTCCTGATTCAATTCGATGTGATCTATTCTGGTTCTTGTAGAAGGAAAAGAACCGCGTAATGAAAGCGCCTTGCTTAACACAGGATCACTGCAGACAACAAAAGGTGGACATTCTTTACCGTTTCTTGAACTCCAACAAGCTAGCTTTTCCAAGAAAACAAGAGTCGATAGAACTGATACTCCTCCTATAACACCAATAGTATTTTGTTGGCTTAGCTTGATGCATGATGCAGAAGATATGTGACCTTTCATCAGGGAAGTACCATTTCCTGGTTCCTCATAGTTTCCACTCTCATCAGTAAGAAAAACTGAAGATATACTTGAATTTGATGATCTTGTTCTGTATTGAGTCTGAGTTCTGTTTCTAAAGGCAAAACCAAACAGAAATTGAGGATGATTCAGCGTCTGTATGGACATCAACATGCCTCTTTCTAGCATCTCTAGAAATCAGGTGTATATAAGATTCTTTTTCATGAATGATTCTTGAATATCTATCTATATATGTTCTTTGTTTCCAGCAATCTAGTTATCTCCACCAGTTGGAAGTTAACAGGTGCACATGAAAGTTTTGTTACTGATGCACTAAAATCCAGAACTGTTGATGGGGATTTGATGGGTTTGAGTGATATGCTTCCAATGAACCATGAAGAAAGTAGTACACTAGCTGACATCAGTTGCTGTGCCAGATTCCCCACAACAGGATCTCTGACTAGAGCAATAAAAGTTCAAATAACCCCAAAGGATACAAACAAAACTGTGATACTAATCTATGAAAGATTTACACAGACACTTACACCGGACACAACATTGACAATGACACGTAGACACGGATGATCATTTTTAAAAAAATAGGAGAAATTGTATCGTATTAGCGTCGGATACTGACACAACGTGTCTTGCTTCATAATAAAAAAATATAATGTTTCACTTTTACTATAATGTGGCACCTAAGATGCAGAAAGGTATGTAAGTAGCAAAGTGGTCCTCCAATACTGTCAAGACCTTAACACAATTGTCATCTCATCTATGTTCTTTGGAGGATTGCTGTCTAGCTTTATCAATTTTACTGTATTAGTTATTAATTATTTGCAAAATGTTAGTTATTAATTATCTCTAAGGGTCAAGGAATTATCATTATATATCTTTCAGAAGATGGTGAATGATATAATGGTCCATTGGTCCGTCCATAAAATTATTGTTAACTTGTTATTACCTTCGGCTACTTGTGATATGTTGATGTCACTGTGGTTTGTTTGTTTGTCTCACTGAATTATTAGATACCATTTTGTTTCTTTCCTTAGTTTTCTGTTTCATGTGCACTAGCCTATGAAATAACCTTTGTTTGTAAAAAATTAAAGAATGGAAGGATTGTTTGTCTTGTGCTCAGTGGTTGTCCCCACTTGGCATTACTATATATTTGTTAACAAGTATCACTGATAAATATCTGTTTGTTTGAATAATAAACTAATTTTTCATACATTGAAAACAGTATCCTCCGTCAAAAGAAAAACAATATCCGTTTTCCCTTCATAAATTGGTTCATTAAGATTTAATAAATTTTAAATTATAGTTATATTACTGATTTTATTTTTTTTTAGAGAAAGTTATATTATTGATTTTTGAATCTTATTATTTTATCAGTGCTTCCAACATATTTTACAATTGCAAATTGTTTTATTTGGAATGAGTCATTTTTAATTCTACAGTTAAAATGCTTCAACAAAAAAACAAAAAAAGTGATGTTAGGATTTAAATTCATTTTGTGTCTCAGTTTAAGTTTAACCATCAAATTATTGAGAGAAGTCGCCTAAGCCATGCCTTGCCAACCCACATGACTTTAAGCTTAGGCATTTGATTATTGTTTTGAATGATTCAATTCAATAATGTCTACATGAAGCTTCTAGTTTAGGGGTGAAGGAACTACTCTCCATCATGAGAAGGATGTGTACTGGGATTGTCTAGAGTGAATTGACATTGACATCCAAATAAGTCATCGTGTCTATAATACACTGGGCACTGGCAATGGGTCGTCATCTACCTGCAGACCATTGGATACACTCGGAATAATATAATTAGACACCCTCTGGAACAATATCTTGGATCATTTGGATACACTCGAAATAATACAACCCCACCCATCAATCTTGTGTCATAGCTCAATTTTATGATACTAGCACACAAAACCTCAACTTGATAAAAATAACTTACAGTAAAAAAGTTTCAGCTCGACTCAATAATATTGTATGTTGATGGTCGAATTTTAAAGATGTCTGACAAATTAGTTATTAATCATATAAAATAATATATATTATTTAAGAAACTAAATTAGTTCATTTAAATTAGCACCGGTGAGAATTGAAGTGGATTAAACCATAATTGATTAAAAGAAAATGAAATAAGACAAAACAACACTGAAATTAAGCTTCCTCCAAGAAAAAAAACATTGAAATTAAGGAAAAAAAAAGCAAAGATTTCATACTTTGAAGTTTGAATGAAAGCATGCTCCAAATCAGTTTCATACTTGTTTAACAATCAGCTTCAATATTTTTTAAACAATAGTAAATCTTACCATCTTAAAAATTAAGATATATCTTCTTTTTTTTGTCAAATGGCCTAGTGGGGAGTCCGGGGTTCAAACATCAACTCCTACATATATCATGTAATGCCCCTGTCAACTGAGCAAAGTTCACGAAGACATGATATTAAGGTTGTGTTTGGTAACACAAAAAAGCTAGCTTATAGCTTGTTGGACTAGCTTATAAGATTGTTTTGATAAAATAAGATGTGTTTGGTAAAAAGTTTTTCCCACTAGCTTTTAGCGTTTTTTGAAAAGCTATTTCAAGTAGCTTTTGAGCTTATAGCTTGTAGCTTTTTATAATTTTTTCCAATTTTAACCTTATTATATTAATTTTGATATTTTGTAAAAGAAAAATAAACTACCCACGTTCCCATGTTTTAATAGTTTACTGCAATCAACCTACACACGGTATACTTTTTTATATGTTGTTGTTCAACTTTTTTTTTTATGACATTGCTTTTAATTAATGTAGTATTTAATTTTAAATATAATATGATAATAAATAAATTGTGAAGCTGTCCCCGTGAGCTTAGCTCAGTTGGTAGGGACATTGCATAATTTATGCAGGGGTATGGATTCAAACCCCTGACACCTCATTTCTCCACATTTAAAATGTGTGAGTTCTAGCCACTAGCTTACTTGACAAAAAAATTTGTGAAGCTAGTTTAGTTAAATAAAATTTGTCAAAAAATGAAAATTTGATGAATAAAAAAATGTCAATTCAGTTCATAAATCATCTTTATTATTTTAGAGTTGAAAGTAATTGGAAATAAATTTTGATATTTAAAAAGAAATACATTAAGTAAAAAAAATTACATATATAATTTAAAAAAATTAAATAAACAAACATGTCATTTAATGTCATTTTATATTTATCAGTTACTTTCACAACTAACTTTACCAAATACTTTAGTTTTAATAAGCTAGCTTTTTAAAATTCATAAAAAAAATAATAAATTGTTGAAAAAATGTCAATTAAATTCATAAAATACATTTATCATCTTGGAGATGAAAATAATTTGAAATATTAAAAAGAAATACATTAGGAAAAAAATCATATATGTGATTTATAAAGAAATAAAAATAAACAAATATGTCCTTTTATGTCATTTTATATTTATCAATCATTTTAACAGTTAATTTTACCAAACACTTTTATTTTAATAAGCTAGCTTTTCAGCTATCAACTATCAGCCACCACCTATAAGCTAGCTTTTCAGCTATCGGCTAGCTTATAGCTTATTTTTACCAAACACACCCTAACTTTTTTATTAATAACCTTTTAAATTATATATAAAATAAATGTATGTATAATTTAATGGAGATATATATTGACTCCAGGAGTAAGTGGTTAAAGTTACTCATAAAATTAGCCATTGATCTTGTTATTAATTAGTAGTTACGATTAGTTACTAATTAGTTAGCAGATATTTCTCTACACTATCTCAAAAACCATCACCAAAGCAGAGATATTCACAACCTCAAACTCTATGAAGCCTTATAAAGCCCATGACTCATATGGTTTTCAATATATTTTCTTTAAACAATAGTGGCATATAGTAGGAGAAGACATTTTCAAAATGGTCAAAAGAGTCTTTCAAATAGGTTATTTCGACCCGGCCCTCTCTGATACTCTTATTGCTCTCATCCCCAAGAGTGAACCCCCCAAACTCACAAAGACTTTAGACCGTTGTTTATAAGATTATCACTAAAGGTTCTTGTCCTCCGCCTCATACCTATTCTAGATACTAATATTGGCCCCACCAAAGCAATTTTCTGTCCGATAGAGGCACGTTTAACAATGCAGTTGTTTTGCAGAAAATTATTCATTACACGAGAAGATCCAAGGGCCTTGTTGCTTTTAAATTTGATTTAAGAAAAATTGTGATAATGTCAACTTGATTTAGATCAATGTTTTAAGCCCTCAAGATAATGTTTAAAAGCATTATTTTTCTACATCGTTGATCTTTTAGTAGTCTATATAATTTTAAGCAAATCAAATTACTTGTTTAAATACGTTCACATAAAATAAACTTTTAAACATGCTATGTTATATCTATCTTTGAAAGGTCACATATACTCATACCTAAAATATAGGTTTATGATAGACTACAAACTAAATTGGACCTTACATAATCTAGTTCGACCCAACCCATTTAAAGACATGATCATTTCATTTAACTACAAAAAAATAATACACTCTAATTTAGTGATTATGTGGTCAATTAAGTGTTAGTAATAGAATGACATGTGATTAAAACTTTAGTAAGTCTTTTTTTATAGTAAAATAAACTTAATAACCAATTGCTAGAATAACAGCAATAATACAATCAAAAGACATTTTGAGATTAATACTAGTGATAAAGATAATCAAATACTTGTTAAAGATACATATAAACCTTTTAAAAAAAATATAGCATTAACAAACCAAGATCAAAATCGTAGCAACCTAACATCTTCCACATATGGTCTAAGGTCGATAATAATTCGAGATCCCTAATCATTAATTTCATTAAACTTAAAAAAAAAATAAAAATTGCAGGTGTCGATCAATTGACACACATAAATAAATAAAAAATTTAAAATAAAAGTTAAAAGTCGTTAGGATTGTTCGACACACATAAATAAGAAAAATTTAAAATAATTTGATTAATTTGTTTTCTATTTGTGTGTGTCTAATATTTTTTTTCTTTTTTTAAAGTGTGTCCAAATATTTTTGATTTGTGACGTAAATTAATCTCTAAAAAATAGTTT
>Ga0099826_10001873_pt1 | contig 13131 bp, 5 predicted proteins | sample Mtrugardesep15_FD_76830 | JGI IMG/M metagenome (GOLD analysis project Ga0099826, IMG submission 76830) | Root nodule microbial communities of legume samples collected from California, USA - M. trunc garden sep15 | ecosystem: Host-associated > Plants > Roots > Nodule | place: USA: California... | reverse complement strand
TGTGGTTGCAACAAAACCATGAGGATGTTCATATCCAATTCAATTGAAAATCCTAAAAGGAGATATTGGAAATGCCCAACACATAACGTGAGTTTGCCGTTTTAATACTTGGTTTTTTTTCTTATTTTCACACATTTTAATTTGCTGCATATGTTTGTTTTCATCTCAGGCTGCTAATAGCTGTAAGTTGTACATATGGGATGATAAAATTGAAGGACATCCTCTGTATGTTCGTCCTGTAGTAGTACAAGCAACCGAAGCATCATCATCTGCCTTGAAGAAGCTTCCTCCATAAGTTTTTGAATTCAAATTAAAAATTGCGTTTTTGGTTTTAGTCCCTATACTAACCCCAGTCATCAACTAGCCCCAACTCACGAAGTGCCACGTATTGCTCCGTCAACCAACTCGTCGTTTTTTTCACGGAATTGAACGGCATGGACTAGATCCAAAACGTTTGGTAAATACAAGGTTTCTCTCGCAACAAAAAAACTTACAAGGACTAAAACCAAAAATGCGCCAACTTACAGGGACATTTTACTTATTTAAACCTAAATAATAATAATAATAATAATAATAATAATAATAATAATAATAATAATAATAATTGGCATCAGTTACAAAATTATTTAAATCCAAATTAAATGTAAATATAATTATTTAAAGTTTTTTGTTTCAAAAAAAATTATTTAAAGATTTTTTTAAACACATGTTATTTATAAGTAGAGAAGAAAAATACAGCAATGAAAATTTGTGATTCTATTTGTTCGAGGATTAATCTTTTTATTTATGCGTAGAGAACTTCTTATTTATATAAAAAAATGTTATTTATGTTGCTAAAAAAAAATTGTTATTTATGCTCTTTTAGGGGTGTTAGTTTCAAAGGATCTGGATCTCATGTCATTGTAGTTTTATGCATTCACAAATTTAGAAAATCGATACCTTAAAAAAATACAAAATTGATATTCGTTAGATTTGAATTGAATTATCCATGTATGGTCTCGATATATTGCAATATAGTTGTATAGTAATACATATATTTTTTTGAATTCCTCCTTTCTTTAAGTTGTTGATATTGATTGAACGATCACAACTTCACTCATTCGCGTCTTTGAGATTTTCTTGATTGCAGGAAATATGATTACAAATTTCAAGTAACATTTATGTACTTAAGACTGACATTTATATCTAGAAAGCCTAATATTGAGAGAGGGTGAACAAGGTCGACCCAAGGGGGTGGGAAATGAGCCGGCCATTTTGGGCTTAGCATTAATTTTTTAGGCTTCAAAGTTATTATTTTAATTTAATGGGTTAAATATGTTTTTAGTTCTTATAAAATTGTGACCTTTTAAGTTTAGTTCTTACTTAATTTTAATATCTTTTTTAATCTCTACAAAAAAAATTATTTATAATTTTAGTCCTGTTAAAACAAATTTTGTTTGATTATCCTTAAACTCTTAAATTTTTTAACGATTCTTTTTATACAAGTTTAAAACACTATGAAAGATTTATTTACTAAAATCTAGAATTTATTAATATGAAATAAATTAAATATGAATTTTTTAAAACAACAAAAGTTTAAGATATAAGTAACAAAAATATGGACGTAGAAATCAAATTTTTGCGATATTTTTTTCGGATGAACTTTTAATAACGTTCTTAACACGCCTGTAAAAAATTGTTGAAAAACTTCAGAGTTTAAGCATAAATTAAACAAATTTGGATTGAGTAAGGATTAATATTGAGTGTAGAAATTTTTTGTAAGGATTAAAAAAGCTATTAAAATTAAGTAAGGACTAAACTTAAAATGTCGCAATTTTATAGAGACAAAAAACATATTTAACCCTAATTTAATTAATTGTATTAATTTTCTTTTTATTGTGCGAGACTTCAATAAGCTTCTTGCGGGATGAGACTTTTTTTTTCCACTAAGATGACCTTTGATTTGAGGTGTTGTACAATCGTTACCTAGTGTAGCAGGCCAAAGGTATTTAAATAACTCTCACAGCAGTTTCACGTAAATATTGTTGGTATTAATATTACAGGGTCAATTTAGAAATTCATATTAATTAAAACATTGTTTTCCTTCATTGAATCTTAGATCTGGAGAAATAATGTATGTTTTTCCTGTGACGAATTCATTTTTGCTACGTCTTGCTTTCATTGGGATGTTTATTAGATTGTAAGGTCATAGAAGATTGAAAGTACTTAGAAGGTTGGAAGTTTATAGGAGATTGGAAGTTCTTATAACATTGGGATGGTCTTAGAAGATTGAAATGGTCTTGGAAGATTAGAAGTTAGAAGATTGGAACTTCATAGAAGATTGTAAGCTCATGCAAGATTGGAATGTTCTTGTATGATTGTAAGCTCATGGAATATTGGAATGTTCTTAGAAAATTGTAAGCTCATACAAGATTGATGTGTTCTTAGAAGATTGGAATCTCACGCAAGATTGTAAGATTATAATAAGTTCATAGAATATTGGAATTTCTTAGAAGATTGGAAGAGCTTGGAAGTTACTAGAAGATTTAAAGTTTGCAGAAGAATGGAATGTTCTTGTAAGATTTAGTTTGATTGCACGTTTGGAACATGAGTGATATACTCGTAATGTGCAGCCAATCTAAGAGTCGTCAATTTTCGATGTTATCGATCCCAGTGGAGATGGATTTAAATTCACACTTTTAATTTAAATTCTCTTTCACCAAAACTACATTATAAAACATTAAAACATAACCCGATTTTTAAAGCATTCCCAACCAAAAGGTTCATGAAGAAAAACATAAAATTTTCTTGAATTATACTCTTTACCCAACCAAAAATGCTCATTCTAAAATGAAGTGACCATAATGCCCATGCGTAGTTAACTCACGCAACTCACTCACCTCATGCATGCAGCGTGATATAACTCATACGCCTTTGGACGGTAGTGTGACTTAACTCACACCTTTGGACGGTGGCGTGAATTAACTCACGCAGCTTGGTCGGTGGTTCATGCACAAAGATCACATTTTTTGGACGGTGGTCAAGTTTTCTTAATTGATTTTACATGTTTTTTTTTATAAGTTTTTACACGTTTTTTGACTGCATTAAGTGTAGTTAAAACCTATGTTTTACAATCCCCCTATAAATATCCTTCCAACCTTCACCATTTCCCACACCATCATCTCACATTCTCTCCTCCTCTTCTTTCTACAACAACAATGTTTTTCCATCATTGACCTTTCATAGAAAAAGGTCTCTTTGGAAATTTCAGAGGTTGTATGAACGGTCAATGGAGATAGCAACACACTGCAAAGAAGGTTGACATCGAAAGTTTTTTTTTTTCTTTCACATAAGACAAGAAACATACCTTATCCAAGAATGTTTTTTTTAGGCTGATTTCTTTTTACCCCAAAAAGGTTGGACTAACCTTCCTAAGGTAAAAAAAATCAGATTTAGTTTTACCCCAAGATGGTTGATAAATTTAGTTTTACCCAAGAGGGTTAATTTCTTTTTACCCCAAGATGGTTGGTTTTCTTGTGGTTTTCTTTTTACCTCTTCACCTCCATATTCTTCTGAAACAGTATTATCTCAATCCCTCTTCCCTAGACAAGAAACATACCTTATTGTAAAAGTATCAATTATATTAATAAAATGAGATTTTATGTGCTATATTTTTGTTCCTTTATTTTTGTTTATGTTTGTATTTATTTTATGATTTTGGCATCTAAATAATATAATATCTTCGAATACTAATTAAACTCAGCGTGAATTCAAATAAAAATTGCGTATTGAATAAATAAATTCGAATAAAGTGGCCCAAATACCCAAAATCAATTAAATAAATACACAACTTTATTTGATTTTAATTTCATCTACATTACATTACATTCTCCCTAAATATACGTGGTATCATCATAATGTTGGATTTAAATTAAATTGTTAAAAGTTTGCTCAAAATGTTGGGATTAAAGTGTCTTATACCTCGGGTAGAGATTTGCAGCGTCAATTGAAAAGTCAAAATAATGAAGAGAACACAACACATGTGTTCTATCAAATCAACTTTATAAATTTTCACATTAAATTCTCTCATATAAGATGAGTAATCACACAAAGGAATGCATTCCAATAGGCTGCATTGAACTTAATCTTACTGCCTTGTCAACAGACAAGTTTCAAGTGACAGAGGAGCATGATCAAGCTCAAAGGAACTTTTTTGAGGTCCATTCCCGTCATCACATAAAAGAATGCATTCCAAGAGGTAGTTTTGAGTTTAATTTTACTAGGTATAAATATTTTTCACGTAACAAACTATGGTTATCTTTTTTCTATGGAACCAACAATATAAAAAATATAATATAACTTCCTATCTTTTTAAATGACACAAAAACTATAACATTCTTATAGAAGTCGCCACAGTGTCAGTGTATATATGTGCGTTTGTTTCGGTTTTAAAAAAAAATAGATTTTGAGTTAAAAGAATCTAGAGATTTTTAAAAAAATCTAAAGCTACTTCTATTTGTTTACTATCATAAAAATTATTTTTTTAAGATTTGAAATTTTTACACTTGAGTTCCTTGTATTAGAAAAAAAAAATGTTGAAAAAGCTACTTGGAATAGCTTTTCATTTTGAGGCTAAAAATGATTTTTTTTTTAAATCTAAAACAAACACTACAAAAATAAAAAAGTGATTTTTTAGTTAAAAAAATATATATTTTTTCAAAAATATCCAAAACAAATAGGCCCAATGATAAACTGTTTAAAGAATTTGAGTTTGATTTTTAGATGAAATAACTATTATATATTTTACATTCCTCCCAACCGAACCTCGGATTATCCGGATCTCTTCCAAAAAATTGAAAGGTTAGAAAAAAACTATTTGTGAGATTAATGAATCTATTTTGAAGACTAAACAAATGTAGAACTTACTTAATATCTTTTTTTTTTATGAAGTTTTATGGCCTCTTTTTAACTCCTACCAAGGCAAAGTGAGACAAGTTGATGTTCTTCAACATCTTTCTTGGAAGCTTCTAAGGATGTCAAAGAAATGTAGTTGAAGATAGTGGTAATTCTTTTCAACTTTCTCTAGCATAATCTTCAAATATTTAGCTCTCTTCTTTCACCTCAACCGTGTACGCTTTTACAAATTTAAGTTTATCTCCTTATAATTAAAAAAGTTTCATAAAATGGTTCAATACATAATGGCCATGCACAACCGAATTTTCTTCTGCATCTCCAATATTGTCATAATAACTGTTGGCTTATTAAAATTCAATAGAGATGGCTTATTCAGGGTATGTTTGTTTATAACTACAATTTGTTACGACCAGACATTAGGATCTTTTATTTTAAACTGGAGCAATACAAGTTGTTAGCATTTTCCTTAAAGTAAATATAAGAACTAGCATGATGATGTTTTATTTATATCTATTGATAAGTCTGCTGTTAAATGTGTTAGGAGTGAAAAGGTTTATGGTTCACAATGTGTTTATCTGCCTTTTCATTCCAATTAAAACTTTGTATTCGATGATTGTAGTTAGAACAATTTGTGCTGTTATTAAAACAGTAGCTTTTCATAATTATCTCTAAAATTGTTGCTTAATGATATTTAAATTGTTAATTTTTTTGTCTGATATTTTAATATTCTAAATGTATTCTTTCGTTGCTGTCAAAAAAACGTAATCTATCAATTAAAATAGTAAAAAACTATTATTGTACCAACACAACCCCGTGGATACACGGACTAGAAAAAGAAAAGTAAAACAACAAAAGAAACAAGCCTTAAGGGCTTGATAAGTTTGCTAGCAAAAGCACAAGAAGGCCATCAGGAGGAGAATACCAAAACCAAATCCCCATATGATTCTCATCAGCATATTTGTGTCGCAAAAATTATCAACTTCAACAAAATTGGTGCCAGCAGACTTCCCATTGAAATCATTTACTCTGGCAGGTTTTACAACCAAAATTGAAAATGCTCCGGGCTCGCAAATACTTTTCAGCTTTTGTCCTCTCTCCCAGTGCTCGAGTTGATGGCATCTATAGCACTCGCCAGAAACACCACCTGATCCAGCAGATGGGCGCTGCAAAAGCTGATCCTGAGATGCTGCAGGACAGTCTCTTCCCCAATGTCCAATATGCTGCCATCTATAGCAATTACCCGAAGCACCACCTGATCCATCAGAAACCTTGTTGGCATAGGCCTCTCCAGCGGACTGATTTGGAGAAATACCATATCTTCCTTGCCCTGCATTACTGTTTCCATGAGACTGAGGTGCTGCTCTCATATTAGGACAGTTGTTCGCCCAATGTTCAGGTTGTTGGCAATTACAGCAATTACCTGAAGCACCACCTGATCCACTAGACACCCTGTTGGCGTAGGCCCCCCCAGCAGACTGTTCAGGTGGATTTCTAAGATGTAGGCATTGTGCAGAGCTATGATCAGAGCCTCCACAATTGCTGCATGACATATATGAACCAGGAGCACCTGATGAAGCAAAAGAACTGCTATGTTGGTTTCCATACTGACTCACTTGATTTGCTGGAGTCCCATAATCTCTTCCGCTATTAGTGTTGCTCTTTATAGGATTATTAACCTGTGGTGTAGCTTGTCCAGTCACAAGGCTTCCCAGTTCAGTTTTGTTGATCACAGAGTTGATAGTGGTACCTTCTGCTTTCACAGACTTATGCTTATCGATCAAATCCAGAAAACGTCTAGATTCAGATGCAAAGTTAACCTTCTCTGCTTTTAGTAGGGTTGACTTAACACACAGTTCGTCATTGAATGTCTCCTCTTTTACTTTTAACTTGAACACATATGTAGTTAAGAGAACCTTACGGATGATTTCTGCAAATTTTTCTTCATCTTGTTCTTCAAATTTAAGAAAAAACAAATCTTTTGCCGGCATACCCATGATGTCCTCGCCACCCTCCTGAAAAGCAGTAACCCAAGTCATGCCAGTGTGATCCTGTATCTGCATTTGCAGCAAGTATCTATAATCACAAGCATCAACTGTCTGCTCACACCTGTCACATCGCCATTTCCCATCTCCATTGTTGATAACCTTTTTGTTACATTGCCTATCTCCTATCATGATAGGACAAGCTGTATAGCAAAAATTATCCGCTTTAACAAATGAAACACTTGCACAGATAGATATCCAATCAGGCTTGTCTGAAGTCCCTAACTTTTCATCTTTAATTTGAGATATAGTCTTCCACACTTCACTTTTACCAAAACTAGATGATTCTCTGGAAATAGATTGACTTGGGACGTTCCTCCCTTCCTGGTCAAACCATTCTCTCAGTGTAAAAGCCTCTGGAAAATCGGGTTCTACCAATAATTGGCTGGTGGCAATGGTCCCAATAGACTTCCCATTGAAATCATGTACTCTGGCAGATTTTACAACCAAAATTGGAAATGCCCCAGAGTCGCAAATATTTTGCAGCCTTTGCCCTTCGGTATTGCAAAAATTCCCCCAAACAGTTAATTCAACACTTCGGCCAGACATGTCTTTCAACCGCAGAGATCTCTTCTGTGTTTCAGTGCCATAAATTCCCATGATTGAAGCTGTAGGACTGATAGCAGTGACCACAGCAATCACATCCACAATGCTGTTGTTTTCCATACTTTCAATGTCACCAATGGGACGGAAATTGTAAATCTGCTGTGGAATTGAGTTATCATCGTCAAGACATGGCTGTATAACTGATGTGATATCAAGGGTTATCTCTTGATCATTAGGAAGGTGATTGATATTCTTCTGAGCTGGCTTCACATATCCCCTAGAAACAAGATAGACTTTACCAACTTCAGTTACATCATAGAACTGATCAGCCACGACATTAAAGCAAGTTGCCCGTATTTCTCCACCGTCGGAATCCAAAAGATCAAAAGAAAATGCTTTTCCCTCACCTCGGGCATTGTTATAGACCCTGAGTTCTCGCTTAGCCGTTATTCTGGCTTTAATTGTCCACATATTCTGATATGGATTCAAAGCGGATATTGGAATTATACTTGGGGGAGCATCATTTCTTCCTGTAGGCCCTCTATTGGCGTACATAGGAGATGGCTGTCGGTACATAGGCTGAGGAGGACGAACATAAGACCCATTGACTGGCGCCGGTCTATTCAAATTGGCTCCATTAGATGTACTGTATCTTGCAGATCCAGAAGTGTTAGAATAAACACTGCTAGCTGAAGGATTCACAGTAGGACGATCTATAGATGGCACAGCCACATTTGGTCTATCATTAATCCCAGCTGCATAGGAACCACCGTTCAAATACTGTGAATTTTCAGCAGTGCTTCCTAATTGACCAGAAGCTGATTGTACATCTCCGGCATGACTCACATCGGATTGTGCAGGTGCTTTTTTTGGTGCCGGAACAGGTTTTCCAATCAAGTCCCATTTGTCAAGTATAACATCCAGCTCAACAATGATGATAATTCTGTTCGTAAATCAAAAACCAAATCATTTATCAATCACTGGCACAGAGGCTAGAAACAATTAACCTATAATGAGTAGTAAAACTTCCTCCAATTGGTTAATAAAGCCTTCAAAGATATCAAAAGTAAAAAACTAACAGGAAACAACAACTCCTTTAATGAAATTCTTCAACTATCATAGAATAACCACCCCACCATTTCAAAAATCTGCTGAAGTATTCAAATTCACAAGTCTTAAAATGCAAAAACATGATTAAAAAAAATTGGGTGAGATATCTTAATCTCAGACCTGCAAATACTATGAAACAAATAATTCAAATAACAAACTTCAATTTAAATCAATTATCTTTGTAGCCCCGACACTTTTGATGAAAGGCGTATCCAGTGTCCAACATGTGTCTGTGTCCAACACCAAGTTATGTCATTTTCTCAAATTATTATAGGTGTCACAATTATAATCAGCCCTAGAAAATTGAAAATTGTAACAACATTCAACAAACCCATAATTCACCTTCAAGACATAGTTAACCTAAAAACAAAAACATCAAAAACAAAAATAAAGAACTAGAAAAAAAAGGGGCATGCAAAAAAAGAAACTTACTCGCGATTCTGAACATCGTTGCAGATGAACTGAGTAAGCTTAACAATTGAACCTTTCTGCAACCTTCCAGAATGAACCAACTCATTCTTGTGTAAAGCAAGCATTCCTTGTTGATAATGCAAACCATCTGAGAGAACGACTCGGTACCTTTCAGTGGTGCTACTATTCAGCTGCGACTGAACAAGCTTCAAATCGAAAACTTGTAACACTGGTTGAAATTCTTCCGATGTGAAACACATTGTTATTATCGCACCTTGTGTCAGATTCACAGTCATGATCACTCGCTTTTTCTTTCTCGTGAATTAGAGGAAGAAGAGAAAGAATGAAACCCTAATTTGAAGTGTGAAATTTGAAACCCTAAAACGGTTTTAAAAAAGGCGCCATAATTTAAGGAAGGTTTCATTTTTAAGAAAGGGTACTGTTTGGATTTCCTTAAATGCCAAACGTGTATCAAATGAAAGACTTCTTGAGGAAGCTTTACACGAGTTTAGGGCTTACTAAAATCGAAAGATCGAGTTCGATATGATATATTCTGATCATTAGATTTACCCAATAACATTGTAATTTTATACGTTAAGATTAAAAAATAAAAATAAATAAATCGGGGCATCATTGAAATGTTATGAATAAGGGTTTCGTGGTGAGGTTCCTCCTGAACCTTTCTTTGTTTCAGCTTTTCGTAAAGACATTAAAGAAAATCTTTCTTGAAAACTTAAAGATTAAATAGCAAAAGGGATCATTAGTTATACCGAGCAAACATAAAATGAGTGGAGACAAATGATTATAACTCTAAAACGAAAAGGAATTCTTGTTGTTTCCCCTTCTTGTACTTGACTCTTGGGTTTCTTGGAGAAACACGACTTGCCAGAGAATAATCTTTGATGTCACGAGGTTTCTTGTACATGTTATAAAACCTAAAAGTTGAAGGAGAATTCATGGTTTAAATAATGAATAATATGATCCATATGGCTAGCTTAGGTGATTTATAAGAGGAATCCATATTAAACCCATCAGGCCCTAAACTAATCAAATTCATCACAAGTCTAAAAATGCAAAAGCATGATGATTAAGACACAGGGTGATCAATCTTCATCTCAAACCTGCAAATACTATGAAAAGAAGGATATCAAATAATTAACTTCACTGTAAACCATTAAAGGTCATTGTTCTTGAACTAACTTGGTTCCAACAATCTTCCCTTTTTTATGAAGACAAATAACATGCATTCATGAACAATTTTACATATAGAAAAATATATTTTTGTAAGCGTTTCAAAGAGCATGTTATGTTATGTATGAATGAATGCTTGTGATTGTTATTAGTTGGCATTCTGTTGGGTGAAAACCTTCTCTTGTTTCTTTTCAATATTGTTTATCCTCCTTTGACACGAGACAAAAAGGTATAGAATGAAAACACATCATAACCAAAATAAATATATAAAAACTCAATGATGATGTAGGTGAAAAACTTGTGTTATATAGACTTGTGAATCGAACAAAAGTTTAAACAAAGTTTAAGCAAAAGCCTAAAAAATATCTAAGGTTTAGGCAAGTTTGGCTAAGATCTGGGCAAGGGTGTTCCGAATATGAGCTTGACTTGCTAACACGTCTTCATGCCACTTGTTGGAGATCTCAATGAACTGGTCTATCTTCTCAGCTTGCTTCTCAATATCCTCCTTAGTTGCAAATTCTAGTTCTGGTGCTTCTTTTGGTGCAGTGACAGGTTTTCCAATCAAATATGCACTAAGCCATTGTGCAAGTGCTTCTTCTGGTGACGGGACAGGTTTTCCAATCAAGTCCCATTTGTCAAGTATAACATCCAGCTCAGTAAAGAAGATAATTCTGTTTGTAAATCAAAAACCAAATCATTTGTCAATCACTGGCATAGAGGCTAGAAACAATTAAGCTATAATGAGTAGTAAAACTTCCTCCAATTGGTTAATAAAGCCTTCAACAATATCAAAACTCAAAAAACTAACACGAAACAACAATTCCTTCGACGTGAAACGCTTATCCATTATCGCACCCTGTGTCAGATTCACAGCCATAACCGGTTTTTCAGCAGTGCTTTCTAATTGACCAGCAGCTGGTTGTACATCTCCTGCATGACTCACAGAAGATTGTGCAGGTGCTTCTTTTGGTGCCGGGACAGGTACTCCAATCAATTGTCCATTATAACATTCAGCTCAACTACAATGATAATTCTGTTTGTAAATAAAAAAACCAAATCGTCAACCAATCACCGACACATAAGCTAGAAACAGATTGGTTATAAGAGGAGTAAAACTTGCTTCTATTGGTTAATAAATCATTCAACTAGTTCAACAATGTCAAAACTCAAAAGAACTATTAGGAAACAACAATTCCTTTAATGAATCTTTTCAACTACCTCCTGAAGTAATCAAATTCCGATGGAAGGCATGTTCGGTGTCTGACACTAGAGACGTGTCAATGTCAGACACCGACACATGTGATTACATTGAATTATTATATTTTCTCAAATTATAATTAATGGCGTAGTGTCACAATTATAAACATCCCTAGAAAAATTTCTCTTTTTATTCAAGTAAGGCTTCCAAAATTGAAAATTTCACTGCTACTTCATCGTGTGTACATTGTAGACAAAAATTTGTGCACTCCAATGAAAAATTACAAGTTCAAAAATTTGTAGCCCTATTGCGATTTATTTTTATTTTTTTATAATGTTTAGCAACCAAAACGATATGTTAGCCTGTTAAATGAACAATAAGAGTGGGTGATGTGGCATATTATTGTTGGAGTGTGTTAGAGAATGTGACTCTAGCATTATTCAACTAAAAAACGGTTAAATATAGGTTTGCCAAGTTTGCAGCTCAGATGTGATGTGGAAGTCAAAGAGTTTCCCATGAAAAGTCATTGTTTTGCATATCATTGTGACCCACACTTTAACATGTGTTTATGTTGTTTCATATACATGATGTAATGACATGATTTTTGCTTTCTTGAGTGATATCGGGATTGTTGGATCTATTGGTTTCTCGTGATGTCGTTTGAATGAAATGATAGATATTGAATTGTTTGCAACTTTTGATCAACAATTCCCTGTTTTTTTCTTCTTCTTATAAACCTTCTAATTTATTACCATTTTCACTTTGTTTTCCATTTCTACATTGTTTGCTCTTATTAAAACTTTCAAGTTTATTCTAAGTTCGTGCTTCAACATCGTTGCTCATTTTGGCTTTTCCTTTATTTTATGGTACATTTTGTTTCTACTTCTCTTGCTTCTTGTTATGAAAATAGTCACTACCCATGGTATTGAAATTATCGACATTGAGAGACATACATTGCATGTATGGGCGAAGGTCCCCTTAATTCCTTTGTCGTTTCTCTTCCTATGTTAAAAAATATCATTCATTTCTTTGATTTTCATGTCTTTTCTTGTAAGAACACTACCCGAGTATTCTTTAGGGAGGATAATAATGATGAATTAGACTTCTTTTATGCCAATCAAATTTTTTCAGTAGGATTGAACTTTGTCTTCCTTTTACCGATTGAATGATCAATGATGTGGTGGTCGGACTTCACTCCCTCTTAAATCTGCCCTTATAGTTGAGTAAATATTAGGTGTTTTGAGGTAGTATATGCACACTAGAAGGTGCCTCGCACTGCTGCCATTTTCTTATACTTTTGTACCCTTAAGGTCGAAGGTGAGGCCGGTCTTTGTTCCATGAATGGACAACCATCTCGGGGTTTCATTAACTTGTTTTATTCCTCCACAAGTCTTTCAATAAAATACTTCTTCAAAGTTTCATGCATTCCTGGTGAGCCTGACCTCATCTATGAAAAGTATGGTGAACCAAGTTTCCTTTTTATAGATGAGTAGTTGTAAACCTCGTGTTACCCGTCGCTATTTGGAGTTTCTGGGTGCAATTTGTATAAAGCTCAAGTCCAATCCTCTAAACAACACAGGTAAATATCTTCCGAGGTGAGAATAGTTTAACATATGTCAACACATACTTTGTCAAAAAAAAAAAATTGTCAACACATCCAACGTGTCGACTACATGCACTAGCATAGCCTTTCCCGCAGAAACATCTTAAATGATATATATATATATATATATATATATA
>Ga0099826_10001872_pt1 | contig 13131 bp, 8 predicted proteins | sample Mtrugardesep15_FD_76830 | JGI IMG/M metagenome (GOLD analysis project Ga0099826, IMG submission 76830) | Root nodule microbial communities of legume samples collected from California, USA - M. trunc garden sep15 | ecosystem: Host-associated > Plants > Roots > Nodule | place: USA: California... | reverse complement strand
TTAAATACATGCCATATAATTATCCAATTCAATCCATTTAATATTATAGCAAGAACCACTATTTTAGTTCAAGAATTCTTGCACAAAATATGTTCAATTCCATCATCATGAACTCATTACTTATTAGCAGCAAGATACTTGCTATACACTACAATAGCATCATCCCTTAAATTCAACAGGAGAAGATGAATGGATCAATATGATACTACTTTTCATAAAAAATGCCCCTTAGGTTTGATTTTGTTTAAACAAAACCTCCTTACTCACTTTTTCCAAGTTCATGTATGAACAACCTCCAGGTCTCGTGTCCTCCTCCGCCTTCTTCTTCATCTCAATTATCTTTTTCCTCATCTTCTTTCCTTTCTCTCCCACCATCAGTTCATTAACCAACTTCTCGACCTCATCTCTCTTCACATTGGTGTCAATTTCCATCCCAATCTCCCATTCATTGCAAATATATCTGCAGTTGGCTGGTTGATCAGCAAAAAATGGCCAACACAACATTGGCACTCCAGCAGATATGCTTTCAGTGGTTGAATTCCATCCACAGTGAGTCAAGAATCCACCAATTGAAGGGTGGTTTAATACTTGCTCTTGCGGACACCATTTCGCGATTAGGCCTCTATCTGAAATTTCATTCACAAACTCCGATGATAAAACAACGGAGCCACCAATTACAATATCAGGCCTAATGATCCACAAAAAGGGTTTCTTGCTATTGGCCAAACCCCAAGCAAACTCTAATAGTTTTTCTGAAGACATAACTGTCATGCTCCCAAAATTCACATAAACAACGGACCTCGGTTCCTTTGATTCAAGCCAATCAAGACACTTGTTATCTTCTTTCCAAAGATTGGTACTTAAACATGCCAAGTGATTATGTGGACTTTGCCTTAAAAGTGAAGATAAAGGGCCAATAGCACAAATATTAGGGAAACTCGAGGAGAGAACATTCATTACATCCTTCTCAAGTTCATTAGAAGTATTAAAAATAAAAGCAGAGGCTCTGTGAGCCCTTCCTGCTGCTTCAATAACAAATTCTACCATCGAATCATTTGGATCGGTAATCCTTATAAAGTCAGGCAAATCCTTCAGTCGAAAGTTCTTTAATCCTGGAATACAGTCCACTTTAGTGTCCAAATATCCGTTTGTCAGATAACTCTCATCTGGATATATCAAATTTACAAAAGTTGTTAGCTTGAAATTGAATCGCCATAAGCCAAATATATGTCATATGAACACTCTAACTATTCTAAATTTATGAAGAAAGAAAGAAGATTAATTGTTACCTTTTAGTGGTATGAGACCTTTATCCAACAATGTACTAAAATGGATAAAAGTCAAAAATGTACATGCATTGGATGGACTAAAGAAAACAACAGGGAGTGAAAGTTCTTCAGCCGCTTGTATAGTAAAGGACATGCTCATATCAGAAATTATGCAAGTAACTGGAGGGACAAGACCAGATGTTGCAGGGTCATTAAGTCTAGCAAGAAGTTCCCGAAACGGTTGGAGGAAGTTCTTTCTGATTGATTTACAAAGCCCGTGTATGTCTTGACTAACATCGCCATCACCATCAGTTGGTGTTAAACCATCTGGAATGGTCTCAAAGTTAAAGTCAGTGAAACCATCAAGAGAATTAGGACCTCTTGATTTGAGCAACCGTTTGTGGTTGTATTCAGTGTTTACATAGGTTATGTGAAAGCCTCTAAGGTGAAGAAGTTTTGCTAGTTTCAACAATGGATTGATATGGCCTTGAACTGGATATGGAATTAACACAGCATGTGGTTTTTTATCACTCATTTTTGAGATTGTGTTTGATTGTTGAGCTAAGGGAAGCCAATGGTTTAATAGAGATAAAGCCAATGTTTCTTGTATTTGTGGAAAAGAAGATAGAGACAAAAGACAAGGAAAGCAAACTCAAATTCTAAGTAATAAGCAACAAAATAATTGATACATACTAGTCAAGTCTCCACTTTTTGTTATAGATGGAAAACAAATTTTCATTAAAAAGTTTATAGCACATACTTAAGCATGCCTTCGGTCTGCGGTGGTGAGAATATATTTGAATGAATATGTTAGATAAAATTATATTTGTAATTTAAAAGTGCGTTGAATATAAAACAATTTGTGTTTATATACAATTACGTCAAATTGATTTGAACAATAAATGGAAGACTAAAAATCGATTATAAAAACAAAATTTCGATATCTTACCTTTTTAATTATGAACAGTTTGGAGGCAAAATCAATTCTACTCTTAGTTAGATGTCATTTTAGATTTATTTTGAAATTGATAGATTAAAAATGTTGAGAAATACTTTATATTGTGATCCTAAGATCACTAATATAACCAACTTGCATCTAATCATAACTAACTTATAACTATCTTAATTTTTTTTTAAACTAATCTTAACAAATCTGAATCTATATCTAACACATACTTGCATGGAATTGCAACCATTCAGTAGAAAGATATTATCAAGAAAAATCTTCATATGCTTGTGGACCAACTCCATACGTTTCAGTTTCCTAATTGAACTAGATGACACTTCTATTCAAGTAAGTATAAGATACTTCTGACATCAAAGATTTTTGTTGTACAAAGGAACTAATTATGACCTTATTTATTTTATGATAGTCTATTGGCTATTATTTTCCATGCTTGAATCAGTCAAACATTGGATATCACAAAAATATTAGTCCTTTTCTGCAAGGGATCAAGATTATCTCCAAAGTCACAATTGCACAAAAGCCAAATTCACCCTTGTTGTGCACAGAATAGTGCCACTATTATAGTGGATATTTTGTCTTCATTATCAACACTGCCTTCCATAAAGGCTTTGTGTCCTCTAATTTTTTTACTAGTCTTTGTTTATGCATGTATTATAATTCTTTATCATGTATATAAGGTATAGGCTCAATGGTAACAATGGCAACATGGTCATTTTTGTAACTTTAATTAAGAAACCCTTATTTTGACTAATAGGAATGTTAAAATATTTCTTGAAATCTCATGTTGAAAGTTTTTTTTTTCTCTCTTTTTGGTTTGATTAGAGTCCCATGCACTAGGTGCAGTTGTTTGTTGTTTTCAGCATGTTGCTATTTTGTAGCTTGCGCGAGGCGAAGGGTATAGCAGAATGAGGCACAGGTGTGCGTCAAGATGTATATATAAGCAGTTTTGCATCAGTTTTCCACTACTACATATGTGGCATTTGGCAACATTTTAAAGTGTTACTAATAAGACTCTTAAGGGTTACTAAAACCATTTAGTAACATGGACTTCACCTAACAATTGTCAAATGTTACAAGATCTAAATAGTAACATTTGTTTTTGATTTAGTTACAAATTTCAAGTGTTACTTATAAATCTCATATATGTTGTAATGTTCAGGGTAAAAAAAAGTGGGAATTCTAAGGTAACAAAATAGGGAATTTTTAGGGTTAAAAGTTGAGATCTATAGATAAGCTTTTTTTTACATCAGTCCGGAGTTAGGGAACATTGATGATTCCGCACAATTTGCATTTGCAACATCAGTGAATGTTTTTGAATGTTCATATAGGAAAGAATTCAAATGCTTTCAAATCAATCTAGGTAACAAGAATCTGAAGTGCAGAGAAATTTTGTAAAAGATCTAAAGAAGCATATAAATATAATATGGGTCATGTCAACCAGTGCTCCCAGGGCACTAGTTAAGAAAACCATAAAGAGAAAGTTTTAAATTAAAAAAGACACTTTATTGATTTTTAAGGGTTTGACAACACAATTTCCAATACACTACGTACTATATTTGTTTCTTAACTATTACCCTTAGAGCACCGGTTAACATTACCCATATAATATCAATATGATTTTGAAGTATTGTCTTACTTTCATCCAGGTGAATTCAATCAATGAACTTGATGAACAGGAATGCATCATTACAATGTCACTTAAGTTTGATTTTGTTTAAGCAACACCTCCTTAATCACTTTCTCCAAGTTCATGTATGAACAACCTCCAGCTCTCGTGTCCTCCTCCGCCTTCTTCTTCAGCTCCATGGCCTTTTGTCTCATCTTCTTTCCTTTCTCTCCCACCATCAATTCATTGACCAGTTTCTCCACCTCCTCCCTCTTTACATTTGTATCGATTTCGTTGCCAATCTCCCATTCATTGCAAATACATCTGCAGTTTGTTGGCTGATCCGCAAAAAATGGCCAACATAACATTGGAACTCCAGCAGATATGCTTTCAGTGGTTGAGTTCCATCCGCAATGAGTCAAGAATCCACCGATTGAAGGGTGGTTCAATACTTTCTCTTGAGGACACTAACTTGCTATTAGTCTTCTATCTAAAATTTCTTTCAAAAAATCAAATGAGAAAACCACCAAGCCACCAATGACAAGATCAGGCCTAATGATCCACAAAAAGGGTTTCTTGCTATTGGCCAAACCCCAAGCAAAAAGGGTGAAAAATCTATGAGGCCTCTATAACATGGAGCAAGTTATGTTACATATCTATTATCTATTATATAATATAAAAAAATTATTAACAATGGAAAAAATCATGTTTCTTTTTGAATAATTCAATTATTTTCTAATTCATATTTATTTAATTTTGATTATTTAGTATAAAAAAATTCTTTTGAATGGATAAAATCATGTTGCTTTTTGAATCATTCAATTATTTACTAATTCATATTTATTTAATTTTTATTATTTTAATAATTGAGAAGATAATAATTTTTTTTAGTGTAGACCTTCGGTTCTTAGAGAAAATTGGTCTTTATAATGAGGTAAGTTAGTCTGGCCAAGAAATGAGAAGAGAATAATATATAATAACATCAATCTAATAAAAATAAAAATGAGGAGATTAAAACTACAAGAAAATTATAATGCACTAAAATCGTGGGTTAGTAAATAAGCAAACCAAAACTTTATTTAAATCTTGTTTTTATTATAAAAAAAGCGATCATTAAGCATATCCAATCTAGAAAAATTTCTTTTTTGATTTTGAAGGAATATAGAAAACTTTGTTGATTTGTCAAAAAAATAAAAAATTTGTTGAATTCATGAAATATGTTACTACATATTTATGAATTTATCATTAATCTATTGAAAAACAGATATTCTAATTAAGATAATCCATATTTGATGATTTTTTTCTATACATCAAACTTTCTTTAATAAAATATTCCCTTTCAATTTATTATTTTATTCCAATACAATAAAAAGCGAAGGCCACATATTTGACAATATATCTTCTTTTTTTTTAGGGATTTGACAATATATCTTCTAAAGTCTAAACCAAATATAATTAATACCAGTCATTTTAAATCAAATCATAATTAATAATAATAATAATAAAATATAGTAAAATAAAAGTAACAATCAAATATATATCCTTTCAAAAAATCAAATAGACTTTTATTTGTCAAAAAATCAAATATACATTTAGTAAAAAAATAAAAGTAACAATCAAATATATATACTTAATACAATAAAAATCCAATTTGGACTTGTCAAAAAAATAAAATATCCAAAACATGTGCAACAAATTGACGTGGTGAACGAAAGCAACATATGCATGTAGAAAGGATACCATTTTTCTGTGGTGCGGGACCGATTTTATATATAGTAGCATTCAGACGGCACGGATCTGTCTGTCCGGTTTTCTATTATGATAATACGATGTAAATTATGAATGATAATTTTTGTGAAATTTAAATTTTGTTGAAAGTTATTTTAACAAATCATTAAGATATTTTTTTATATTAAGATTAAAATTATAAATATAGATTTTTTTTTCTTTCCTATTTTAACGAGTTGTACTTTTCTTTTTCAATATCACTAACAATATGGTAAATATAATATAAATTATTATCTTTTAAAATGACACAAATAGTATAGCATTGCTGCAGACAAATTTGTAAGAAGAACTTAATGTCAAACTAATGCATGGCAAGGGTGTTACCATGTGAGAAAAAAGAAGGGAGATGGGATATATTTACATAAACCTTGAGCGAGGTATATGTAATTTATCATATATCTAAATCATAATTATGTCCTTTATTTTATATACTAATCAAACGTATGTACATTTTACCTAAAAAAAAAAAATTTGTGTAATTTGTACGGGTTCATTGATTTTTGCTTGTGTTATATAGAAAAAAGAAGTAGGGTTGAAGTATTTGGGTTGGTTTGGTGGTATTGTCTTAGGCGGAAGGGAAATGAGGGCATTGTGGGTTGGAAATATATATAAAAATGAAAAAAAAATCCACATTTTTTGAAAGAACAATTTTTAAGAGAATGATAAATTAATGCTTAAGATTAATATATATTTAATTTTAAGAATTTTATCATAACATAGATTGAATGTGAAAAATTCATATAAACCCTTCAAAACTCCCCGAAACCCACCTCTCAATGTTTTCAATTTATTTCACTTGCTCTTTTCTTTTCTTCAAAACCCTCCCCTCCTCTCCCCTCACCTCCAAACTCCCAAACAAAGTCTTAGAAAATATAGAATGAAGCTTTTAGAAATTTTCTATATAATATTATTACAATATTATAGAAGTTAAGCTTATTTTTATTAAAGCTACTTTTAATTTTCATGTATATTTTTTATAACAAATAACAATTAGGATATTATGATTATTTTTTTAGGGGAATTAGTTTATTATAATTATTTTCATTTTGAGATGATATTAAACTTTTTCTAAATTTAACATATTAGTGACAAATTTTTGTCCTATGTGTAATTTTAATAATAAATTATAATTTTTTAAGGGGATATAATAAATTATAATTATCAGTGTCAAAAATTTGTCCTGAATTTTTTTAATTATCATTGACAATCCCCTGATTATTTTATATTTATCAATAGCAACTATTTATTCAATTTTTTTTTGAATACATTGTTCTTATAGCATTTGATTAATAATCAGATATTCTATACAGTGAGGTACAATAGAATAAGTGGTGGGACTAGCTAATAATGTGGCAGCCCCGGCAAGGACGTGAGCTACCTCATTTATTTGTCACCGAGTAAACTCAACTTTATAGTTTGTGAACTTCAAACTAAACAGCTTCGTGCAAGCGGAAATAATAAGACCAAATTCAGAAATATCTGGACGAGGGTGGTGGAAAGCATCCACGGTAATTTTGAAATCCAATGCAAAATCAACATTGTCAAACCTCATATCACGTAACTATTCCAAAGCATAATAAAGACCTAAAGCATCTCCAACATTAACAGAGTGTAGAAACAGGAGTGGAATGGATTTAGCGAGAATAAAAACTCCCTCGTCATGACGAATACATAAACCTATTCCTGTTATGTTTAATGCATTCGAGAAGGAAGCGTCAATATTGCATTTTACTCTACCTTGGTGAGGACGCTGCCAAGAAATAGGAGACATATCCTGATGTTGCTGCTGCCCCCAAGACTCTTGCAGCAGAATTGGTGGTATTTGCGGTTGTGCTATGCACAGCCGAGCTGCTGCTATGTGCTGCATGTGTGGGGGCGTTAGCCATCGACCAATCCTCTATGAGATGGCGAGCTCTGTCTATAACCTGCACCACTGTTTCTGTCACACCTTGCCAAAGCTGTAAATTCCGATGCTTCCATAAGCTCCAAAGTAGAGCTGTAAACTGTTGGCTCTCGGCACATGACAGCACCTGCAATAAAGAAAAGATAGCAGCACCAGCACTGTTAGTATGTGTACAGGCACGTTGCACAGCTGCTCTAAGTCCGGACCGAAGCCAAATCTGCTGTACAAAAGAACAGTCAAAGAAGACGTGTGCAGATCTTCCGGAGGTCCTTCACAGATAACACATTCAGTGGGGCAGTTAACACCTTTGTCTTGAAGATAGACGCGCATAGGTAAACAGCCACGACACATGCACCATACTAAATTTTTGACTTTTGGAGGTACTTTTAAATGCCCTTAACTGTATGTTATGTTATGTTATGTTAGTAAACAGAATTTGTACCCTTGACCTCATAGTAACCAGATTTGTTAATTATTAATTTGACTTCTGTTACAACTCGAACACTTAACTACGCCTCGAGGATAAAACTATACAAGAGTTACTTACAACAAATAACATAGTTGGTTCAACCGAATCGGTTTTTTTCTTAGAATGTTCATACATATTCCTGGCAATATTCTTCAATTCCTGAATATGAAAAGACAATCAAAATCTCATATTGGTTTCATTCATAGTCCTATATGATACTTACAACAAATAACTGTAATAACCAGTGTTTTCAGAACTTGATTCTCTGATTGAACCAGGAAACGGCCAGTCTACCGGTTGTTCAACCACGGTCGGTTCGAACAATGGTTGGTTGAACCAAATCGGTTGTTTTTAAAAAATAAAAAATAGATACAGTTTATGAGTCACACGGTTCAACCGTTTGAACCAATTAAAACCGTAGGTATCACTGGTTCAATCTCCTGTCCAGCCTTTACAATTCTTCAATATGCAAAGATAACTAAAATGGCAAAATCTCATATTAGTTTCATTCATGGTCCTATCTCAAAACCTGTTCTATAAAGTAGCTGATATTGTGCCTGATATATTTGGAGTTTGATCCTTCTGTTTGCAAACTAAGGCTGTTCTTTGATGATATTGAAAATCAAAAGTATAATTGCATAGCAGTACTCAACATAAGTGAATGTTTTTAATGTTATAGGAAAGAACCTTTATATTCATATGCTTTCAAATCAATCTCAGCTGCAAGAAGCTTACAAGCAACAAGAAGTTTATAAATATAATAATGATGTGATCTTTTGTTATGTAGAATGAACTTGATGATGTTCAATGCATCCTTACAAGGTTCCTGACTAATATGTTGATGTCCACACTTAAGAACATAGGTAGACATAAAATGCAAATTATTTGTTCCGAACAAAACTATAAAAATCGTACAAAAGTCACTTAAGTTTGATATTGTTTGAGCAACACCTCCTTAATCACTTTCTCCAAGTTCATGTATGAACAGCCTCCAGGTCTCGTGTCCTCCTCCACCTTCTTCTTCAACTCAATTGCCTTTTGCCTCATGTTCTTTGCTTTCTCTCCCACCATCAATTCATTGACCAACTTCTCCACCTCATATCTTTTAACATTAGTGTCAATTTCCATGCCAATCACCCATTCATTGCAAATATATCTGCAGCTTACTGCGTGATCAGCGAAAAATGGCCAACACAACATTGGCACTCCAGCACATATGCTTTCAGTGGTTGAGTTCCATCCACAATGAGTCAAGAATCCACCAATTGAAGGGTGGTTCAGTACTTGCTCTTGCGGACACCAGCTCGTTATTAGGCCTCTATTTGAAATTTCATTCACAAACTCCGATGACAAAACAACTGAGCCGCCAATAACAAGATCAGACCTAATGATCCACAAAAAGGGTTGCATGCTATTTGCTAAACCCCATGCAAACTCTAACAGTTTTTCTGCAGTCATAACTGTCATACTCCCAAAATTCACGTAAACAACAGACCTCGGTTCCTTGGATTCAAGCCAATCAAGACACCTGGTATCTTCTTTCCAAAGATTGGTACTTAAACTTGCCAAGTGATTATGTGGGCTTTGACTTAAAAGTGAAGATAAAGGGCCAATAGCACAAATATTAGGGAACGTCGAGGAGAGAGCATTCATTACATCCTTCTCAAGTTCATTAGAAGTGTTCAAAATAAAAGCAGAGGGTCGGTGAGCCCTTCCAGACGCTTCAAGGATAAATTCTACCGTGGAATCATTTGGATATTTAGCTCTTACAAAGTCCGGCAGATCCTTGATTCGGAAGTTCTTCAGTCCTGGAATACAATCTACTTTAGTGTCCAAATATCCGTTTGTGAGATAACTCTCATCTGTACATCAAATTACAAAATCTGTTAACTTGAAATGGAATCTCCATACTTGTAATAAATGTCATATTAATACTATAACTACACTACACCTATGAAGAAAGAAAGAAGATTAATTGATTGTTACCTTTTAGTGGTATGACACCTTTATCAAACAATGTAGGTAAGTGAAAACCAGTCAATAACATACATGCACTGGCTGGACTAAAGAAAACAACAGGGATTGAAATTTCTTCAGCAGCTTGTATAGTAAAGTACATGCTATTATCAGAAACTATGCAAGTAACTGGAGGCACAAGACCAGTTGTTGCAGAATCATTAAGTCTAGCAAGAAGTTCGCGAAACGGTTGTAGGAAGTTCTTTCTGATTGATTCACAAAGAGCATATATGTCTTGACTAACATCACCATCGCCTTCTATCGGAGTTAAACCATCTGGAATAGTCTCAAAGGTAAAATCAGTGAAACCATCAAAGGCTTTTGGACCTGTTGATTTGAGCAAGCGTTTGTGATTGTATTCAGTGTTCACAAAGGTTATGTGAAAACCTCTAAGGTGAAGAAGCTTAGCTAGTTTGATTAATGGAGTGATATGTCCTTGAAGTGGATATGGAATCAACACAGCATGTGGATTTTTATCAGCAAAATAACTCATTTCTGAGTTTTTTTGTATTATGAGTGTGTGTATGATTTGAGGTTTAGAGACAGAGGGATTAGCCACTGCTTTAATAGAGATAATACACCATTATCATTCTTGGCTAGGGTGGAAATAAAAGTAGTCACATTAATGTACTCATCACCTACCAATGTTAAAAGCAATACACCTACCTAACAACTCTAATCATAATGCCAACAAACATGTCATATCAAAGCTGGTCATTAGGCTGTAGCAGAAGAAAAATTTGGCAATTATGAGGCTGTGTCACAACTGGTCATATAACAATATAAAATGTTGGAGGACTTAATGATAAGTAATCTAAGTCAAATAATTGCATGGTTTTGTAACCAATATGTGACCAGTAAAAGATAGTTAAACTGTCTCATTATTGTAAGGGAAATCTACTACAAAATCCTTGATGATTTGATGAATATTAGATAGATCCTTTGAGTACTTCAAGGATAATATGCTTTATGGTATAAAAGACATTGTCACCTTGGAGGAAGTCCAAGCGGCGCAATATTATGAATAGAGAGAAAAGGAATATTCATTGTATTCGATTGATGAAAGTGGAGTACAATAGGTTTATATAGGCTAATCTAATGTACTACACAATCTAATTGTATTATACAAATGTACTATCTAGTAGTAGCTTGTACTACAAGTAATTGATATAAGCTTCATTCTTAGCTTGTACCACAAGTTGGAGGGTGATAAATGTCTATCATCCCCAACTTGGACAAAAAATTATTGAAAGGTTAAGGAAGGAGTGCTTTGGTGAAAAATGAATTTAACTTGGACAACAACTTTGACAACAAATGAATTTAACTAAATATGTCGGGGTTGTTAATATCAACATGTTTTGGACATTGAACACACATCAATGTGAAGTGTCAATGCTACACAATTTAAAACCTTTGACCTAAGTAAGCTTACAATGTCTTTTTTTCTATTAAAACAGTTTTGCATGTTAGAGTAAAATATTAACTTATGGCTTTGCATTAATTACTTATTTCTAAAAAAACTATATATAAACCTTGTATAATATAGAAGGATATTAATTTAAACCTATGCACATAGCAAAATGATTGTTTTGCCTCAATTTATCCTTCACATGATAAAGGAATTCAACATACTGTGGAAAAAGCCTTACTGACCCCAACTTCAATTATTCAAAGCTGTAAAATTCAACTAATAAAGATTTAAATACATGCCATATAATTATCCAATTCAATCCATTTAATATTAGCAAGAACTGCTATTTTAGTTTAAGAATTCTTGCATAAGATATGTTCAATTCCATCATCATGAACACATAACTTATTAGCATCATTACACTTGCTATACACTACAATAGCATCATCCCTTAAATTCAAGAGAAGATCAATGGATCAATACATTGCATAAAAAAAGTCACCTAGGTTTGATTTTGTTTAAGCAAAACCTCCTTGATCACTTTTTCCAAGTTCATGTATGAAAAACCACCAGGTCTCGTGTCCTCCTCCGCCTTCTTCTTCATCTCAATTATCTTTTTCCTCATCTTCTTTCCTTTCTCTCCTGCCATCAATTCATTGACCAACTTCTCCACCTCATCTCTCTTCACATTGGTGTCAATTTCCATCCCAATCTCCCATTCATTGCAAATATATCTGCAGTTTGCTGGCTGATCGGCAAAAAATGGCCAACACAACATCGGAACTCCAGCAGATATACTTTCAGTGATTGAGTTCCATCCACAATGAGTCAAGAATCCTCCAATTGAAAGATGTTTTAGTACTTGCTCTTGAGGGCACCAGCCCGCGATTAGGCCTCTATCTAAAATTTCATTCTTAAATTCAGATGACAAAACCACGGAACCGCCAATGACAAGATCAGGCCTAATGATCCATAAAAAATGTTGTTTGCTATTGGCCAAACCCCAGGCAAACTCTAACAGTTGATCTAGAGTCATAACTGTAATACTACCAAAATTCACATAAACAACAGACCTTGGTTCCTTGGATTCAAGCCAATCAAGACACTTGGTATCTTCTTTCCAAAGATTGGTACTTAAACTTGCCAGGTGATTTTGTGGACTTTGACTTAAAAGTGAAGATAAAGGGCCAATAGCCAAAATATTAGGGAACGTCAAGGAGAGAACATTCATTACATCCTTCTCAAGTTCATCAGAAGTATTAAAAATAAAAGCAGAGGCTCTGCGAGTCCTTCCTGCTGCTTCAATGAAAAATTCTACCATCGAATCATTTGGATCTGTAATCCTTATGAAGTCAGGCAGATCCTTCAGTCGAAAGTTCTGCAATCCTGGAATACAGTCCACTTTAGTGTCCAAATATCCTTTTGTCAGATAACTCTCATCTGCATATATCAAATTTACAAAAGTTGTTAGCTTGAAATTGAATTTCCATACTCCAAATATATGTCATATGAACACTCTAACTATTCGACATATATGAAGAATGAAAGATCAATCGTTACCTTTTAGTGGTATGAGACCTTTATCTAACAATGTACGTAAATAAATAAAAGTCAAAAATGTACATGCATTGAATGGACTAAAGAGAACACCAGGGATTGAAAGTTCTTCAGCAAGTTGTATAGTAAAGGACATGTTCCAATCA
>Ga0099826_10001871_pt1 | contig 13131 bp, 7 predicted proteins | sample Mtrugardesep15_FD_76830 | JGI IMG/M metagenome (GOLD analysis project Ga0099826, IMG submission 76830) | Root nodule microbial communities of legume samples collected from California, USA - M. trunc garden sep15 | ecosystem: Host-associated > Plants > Roots > Nodule | place: USA: California... | reverse complement strand
TTTCACTAAAAAAAAAAAAAAAACCTTTTCAGCTTTCACGAGAAGTGTTCCAGAGCTCTTTCCGTCTATCAATGGCTCCAACAACATCTAAGGAGAAGATGAAGGAGGTTAGTAGTGGTAACTATATTTCCGATGACATTGCTTTCTGCATTCTCTCTAAGCTTCCTGCTAAGTCTATTAAGCGTTTTTCCTGTGTTCGCAAATCATGGTCATTGTTACTTGAAAACCCTAATTTCTTCAAAATGTTCCGTGACAATCTCATTTCTAAACCTCATCCACTCTATGATGATGCTTGTCTCATTCTTAACCAGTATCTCTATTCTGATGATTCTTGGAATTTTTATTTTCTTTCTGGTGACAAGTTTCAGAATCGAGTCAGATTTAATTTGCCACCTCCATTTAATTTTAACAATCTTCAGCGAACTATTATTCATATTTTAGGGTCTTCTGTTAATGGAATTCTTTGTATATGTGGCATTGATCATTATGGTGCTAAAAATACTATATTGTGGAACCCAGAGATTGATCAAGTTAAGGTCATTCCTTCTGGTATTGTTGAGCTTCCACCTAAGGTTAGGAGTGAGATTAAGCTTCATGGATTCGGTTATGATCATGTTAGGAGTGACTATAAAGTCATTCGACATGTGGATATGATTACATTTAATAATAACCCTTGGGATGTTGTGAAGCATGAGCCTTCTTGGGAGATTTACAGTCTTAAAAGTGATTCCTGGAGGAAAACTGATTTTGACATGCCAGCTCGTCTCCTGGCTGCTGATAGTGATGCGTACTTGAATGGGATTTGTCATTGGTGTGCGGAAGCAAATAGTAAAAGTAAAATCAACTTGGTCTCCTTTGACTTGAGCAACGAGGTGTATTTTATTACACCTTTTCCTTTAGAAGGCATGTATGATGATTTTGGTTATAGCGTGCAAGTGTTAAATGGGTTTGTTGCTGTGATATTAAAGCTTGTAAAGGACATGTCTTTCCATGATCAATTTTGGGTGAGCTTGGTGTTAAGGAATCCTGGGTTAGACTCTTCAATGTTGATCCTTTTCCCATTCAACATTCTATTCAACCTTTTTTGGCTCGCATTCCATATCCTATCGGAGCTTGGAAGGAGGGCAATATATTCTTCAGAAAACCAAATTATGAACTAGCTTGTTTAGACTTGACTACCGGGGTGATTGAGGAGATTGGTATTAGAGTAGAAATTTATTGTTGCCAAACGGTAGTTTACAAGAAAAACCTTCTTCCGTTTGGAGTTGCAGACAATTAATTTCTTTTGTAGCCTTTGTGTGGAGTTTTCACCCTCAAGGCTTATGAGTCTAGTTCTTAGGATTTAATATTAGATTGCAAAGTTGAACTTTATGAAGTTACTTATATGCCAAACGGCTTGTCAGTTGCCCGAATTATATGTATTCTCAAGAGGTAGAAGCATTTAGTCTTGCTTTACCAGTTTAATTTCAATACTTTACTCTCTTTCTATGGCATAATGTTCTGGTTTCTATTTCGATTGTATGAATGAGCTTTTCTCTTTATTGAATGTTCTATATATTGTTTTTAGAAATAGCTCAGATTTTGGAAACTATAAGTGATCAAATGTAAAAAAACCAGTTTGAACTTTAATACATTGTGCTTGAAATATCTATGCACTTTGTTTGCTTTTGTAAAGATCAGTTTGAACTTCATCTGCTCTTGTTTTGTTTTAGTACATGGGTGTTTGAGGATATTGGTGTTAAACATAAAGGAATAGAACTTTGTGGTCAGATGCTTGTTCTTAGCTTGTTATTTCTCATTGATTTGAGAAGCTTTAAAGAGTATGATGTGTAGCAGCATGTTGTTATCTTTAAGGTTACATTTGTTGTAACTTTTGCAAAGATTTTGTATTGTGATGTTTTTTATGCAATGATTGTATTGTTGTCAAATGATCTTTTAACCTTTGTTTGGGATTTGATCTGAAATCAGAAATGTGATAGTGAAGCTCTTTGATTTGAAATTGGTTACTTCCTAGGAGGACCACTTGCTGAAGTGGTGAAAAATCATTTAACAAGATGAATGAGGTAATGATAGGGAGGATGTGGGCTGTGAAACATATGGTCCTCTTTTAGCATTAAAGTTACCACTCTGTATTTGGTCTTGATGCATGGGACTTTGTCTTATTGAATTGTTTGGTTGGGGATTAAGTGTACCTAAAACCAAGGCAGATTGAGACAAACCTAAAACCAAGGCAGATTGAGACAAAACAAACATTTTTTTCTGGTTGTGAATTAGATTCGATTTTTTATTCTTTTCATAAATCATAATTAACACATGTTCGATAGATTAAGACTGATATATGGAATTCTTTGGACATGGCACATTTAATTACTCTCGCTCTTTTTAGAATGATACATAGATTGCTATCCTGTATTTTTTGTTAATTATTTGGAGTTTAATACTGTTTTTCCAATGTGTGCATATTTCAGCATGGACATTTAGTTGCATGGAGTGTAGGTATTTGCTGTTAGCTTGTTATCTATCATTGATTGGAAATAGGAACTAAAATATACATGAACTTGCAGAGTATGTTGCGTAGGTGCAACTTCTTCGGATGTAATGAGATACTGACTCCACATCACAAGTTTGTAAAACCATTTTGTTTTCCAATATACAAATATATTATGTCCAATCCATGTACAATTAGATTGCCATGTGATTTTTTCTAATTTTGTTTTAATATTGTGGCATAGGGATTTAGACTTTAGGTAACTTGTGAACATTCATTTTGTGTACAATGTTCAGTATTGAGATACTGAAAGCAATAATCTTAAGTAAAACTTCTCTTCAGACATAGTAATCATATTTTACTAATAAATCATTTACTTTGTTGTTCCAGTTATGCTCCCATGCATATATAGTATTGTTGCTTGGCAGTGAACTTACTCAATTGCACCGAGATGAGAAATACTTGACGAAATTAAATATATTGTTGATAGGTTGAGTCCCATCTAACAATATCTGAACTATGATAGCTTTCTTTAAAAAGAACGTGTAAAATTGCGACAATAAATGATATCAAAATTTTAAGCCACGAAATAAGCTGCTGAATGATGCTTTTATTATTTCCAATTATAAAGCTGTCATCCTGATTTATCATCCGATATGCCTTCTTCTTAAATCATTCCTAAATTGAAGTTTTGAGAAGCCTTTTGAAATGCTTTGAAGTTCGGAGCAAATATGTATATTTGAAAATTGAAAATTAGAAGTTGAAAGTGACACCAAATCTACATTGATCCTCCCAAAACTCATAACGTTCGAGAGAGGAATAGTGCGGCATTTTTCTCGCGAAAAAATATAAAGGGAAGGTGAGTACGATAGTGAGGGAAACTAATAGCAGCTTTTATCATTTAATAGTTTATTTCATTGAATGCTTAACCTAGTTGTTATATTTTAGGAAAACGCTGCATTGTACTAAAACAATTTCTATGGAATCACTTAAATGACTTGGCAGTTTACATGCATTTGATTTTATTGCAGTCAATTTTTTACCCAAAAGAACTATCTGACCCTTCAATACATTAACAGGAATCACTAATGCAGCACTGCCTCTGGTGGTGGAGGAAATATTATCGGTCCCATCATTCCGGACCAGTGACGATGAGGCCAATCATAAATTTCAGAAAGCCACATGGTTGCCGCATCTTATTTCACCACTATAAAAATCACCCAGATGCAGTAAATAAGAGATATTCTAATAATGGTTATTGTTGGAGCTTTATTGACGTGAAAAATGAACAAACTAAATATGGATGGTACTTTTAAACACAAGTAAATGAACAAAATCAGTTATTGAATCTGTTATGTAGCAGAAATTCAAATCATTTTTCAAGTTGACTGTTGCATTTTTAGTATTAATGATTTACATCATTCAGTCTTATAGCTGCTGTTGTTAAATTAACAAGTGTACAGAAAGCAGTCTGCACAATCAGGTTCATGGTCCAACTTTTGCTTTACATTATAGGCTGAAATAATGTAGTGAGTTCAGAAAACATTTAGCTGAGTGCACTATATAAACAAATATATTTGAGTTATGAAAATAAAAAATGAATCCACGCATTTTTACACAAACCATACCGGGAATAGTCGAAAGAATTGAATCTAACTTGAACCACGGATGTGACTTTTGTAAATTCTGCCATTCCTTGTTATGGGATAATTGTAGACCCTCACTCAAGGCAATTAATCAGATTTGTCTGTGGCACCTTTCACCCTACCACTGCCGTTTATAGATTTTGTTGAAAGGATCTAAACACCTTTCGTCGGTCATTAGATGCTCTTCATCTTTGATAGCAACATCAACTACTATCATTCGTCGTCGTTGGTCCGTTATTCGACGGACTTCGTTTTTGTTGGCACGGTCAATTACCACCGCCACGGCTGTGTTGGTGTGCCGCCACCACCTCCCGGTCAATGAAACTATCTTTTTCCAACTTCGGTTGATATATCAGGGCACGAATGAAAACAAATTTAATAATTTAGTTAAAGGAAATGCAAACAAGTGTCTTGAGAACACCTCTTTTTTTTTTTTGAAAGATTAAGAACACCTCTTTAACTCTTTAAGAACTTTCGATAATATATTTTTATGAAAAATTATGCATTCGATACATTAGAAATTGAAGAATTAAATTTTTTTCTAGTAAAATTTTATAACGACATGAGAAATTCATGAAATTCATTATCAGAGGGAATCGAATTTTCTAAAAGTAGTATAGTCCAAATCCGGAAACCAACATAAGCCCTAAGCTCTTTTCACCTGAAACAAAACACCTTTTGCGCTCCAGAACCCTTTTCTATCAATGGCTCCAACAACAACTGAGAAGAAGATGGAGGTTAGTAGTGGTAACTATGTCTCCGATGACATTGCTTTTTGCATTATAAACCGGTGTCTGCCTTCTCATGGTTTGATTCTTTCTTTTCTTTCTGGTGACATGTTTCAAAATAGAGTCAAGTTGAATTTGCCACATCCCTTTTGCACTCAACTGCTTCGTCTCATTCCTATTATTTTAGGTTCCGCTGTTAATGGCACTCTTTGTATCTATCATATGAATACCGCAAATGCTATTTTATGGAACCTTCTATTGATCAAGTTAAGGTCATTCCTCCCGGTCTTTTTGGGCATACACCTAAGGCTGTGTCTGTGATTGGTATTGAGTATCATGGATTCGGCTATGATCATGTTAGGAATGACTATAAAGTCATCCGACATATGGAAATATTTTCAATTAATAAGAATGAGTGTTTCTGGGAGATATATAGTCTAAAAAGTGATTCGTGGAAGAAAAAAGATTTTGACATGCCACAACGTCGTACTTGAATGGGGTTTGTCATTGGTGCGTGCAAATAGATAAGAATGTTGAGTTGGTGTCGTTTGAGTTGAGCAATGAGGTGTACTTTATTACACCTTTACCTTTAGAAAGCATGTTCGATGGTTTTCATGTTTACCTGCAAGGGTTAAATGGTTTTGTTGCTGTGATAGTAAATCATCTAAAGACTTTGTCTTTCCACATATCAATTTTGGGTGAACTTGGTGTTAAGGAATCATGGGTTAGACTCTTCAATGTTGGACCTTTGTCTTGCATTCAACGTCCCGTCGGAGCTTGGAAGAAGGGCAATATATTCTTCAAAACAACAAATGGTGAACTAAGTTGTTTAGACTTAACTACCGGGGTGATTGAGGAGATTGGTGTTAAAATAGAACACCAATTTTGCCAAATGGTAGTTTACAAGAAAAACCTTCTTCCGTTTGGAGTTACAGACAATTAATTTCTTTTGTAGCATTTGCATGGAGTTTCCACCATCAAGGTTTATGAGTCTCGTTCTTAGGATTTAATATTTGATTGCTAAGTTTAACTTTATGAACTTACTTATATGCAAATCGGCTTGTCAGTTACAAGCATTTAGTCTTGTTTTACCAGTTTAATTTCAATTCTTTACTCTCTTTCTTTGGCACAATGTTCTATTTTCTATTTCAATTATATGAATGAGCTTTTCTCTTTATTGAATGTTCTATATTTTTATTTTATTTTTTATAGAAATAGCTCATATTTTAGTAACTTTTAGTGATCTAATGTAAAAATATCAGTTTGAACTTTAATACACTGTGCTTGAAATATCTATACACTTTGTTTGCTTTTGTAAAGTTCAGTTTGAACTTAATCTGCTTTTGTTTTGATTTAGTACATACGGACTTTATTGGTGTTAAACTCAGGAATAGGACTTTATTGTCAGATGCTTGTTGTTAGCTTGTTATTTCTCATTGATTTGAGAAGGTTTAAAGAGTGTGATTTGTAGCAGCATGTTGTTATCTTTGAGGTTACATATGTTGGAACTTTTGCAAGGATTTTGTATTGTGATGGTTTTTTTAAGCAATGATTGTATTGTTGTCAAATGGTATTTTAACCTTTGTTTGGGATTTGATCTGAAATCAGAAATGTGATAGTGAATCTCTTTGTTTTGAAATTGGTTACTTCCAAGGAGGACCACTTGCTGAAGTGGTGAAAAATCATTTAACAAGACGAATTAGGTAAGATAGAGAGGTATGTGAGCTGGGAAACATATGGTCCTTTTTTATTGTTAGAGTTACCACTGTATTTGGTCTTGATGCATGGGACTTTGTCCTATTGAATTGTTTGGTTGGGGATTAAGTGTATTTAAAACCAAGGCAGATTGAGACAAAAGTCACAAAACAAGTATTTTTTCTGGTTGTGAATCAGATTCGATTTGTCATTCTTTTCATAAATTTAACACACGTGGGATAGATTAAGACTGATATGTGGAATTTTTTGGAGATGTCGCATTTAATTACTTCTATTTTTTTAGACTGATACATAGATTTCTGTCTTGTATTTAGTATGTTGTAGCTGCAACTTGTTTAGATGTGATGAGATATTCAGTCCACATCACAAGATTGTAAAACCATTTTGCTTTCCAATATACAAATATATTGTGTCCAATCCATATGCACATAGATTAATAGGTCATTTTCCCTAATACTGTTTTAATATTGTGGCATAGGGATTTAGACTTTAGGTAACTTGTGAACATTCATTTTGTAAACAATGTTCAGCTTTGGGCTCCTGAAAGCATTAACCTTAAGTAAAACTTCTCTTAAGACAAAACTTCTCAACAATGCTAAATAATAGACCAAAAGAGATAAAGAGAGGTAAAGAGATATAAAGAGAGAGCACACAATACAATTTTTAGGTTTCAACAAGGAAATATAAAATATCACATTTACATGACGGTGTCCATGTCAGCACGGCCTGCCTTACACATACGCTTGTATGACCCATTTGAAGTATAAAAATGGTCTGCTGTGCTAGATATTGAAAACTGTAAATCCTAAATTTTTTATGATAGTGAAAACTGTTTAAGATAGTTCAAACTTCAAAGAAATGAAGCTAAGAAATCAAGTCTAAACACTGATCAAAACTTGAGATTCCCCTTAGGTCAGGAACAAAACTTCATTTATGAAAAAGTAAATGTTGGAAAAGTCATTGCTCATCTGTTGACAAATAGTCCTTTAAAATGGTGTTGAGCTTTTCATCTAACCAGAAACCTAACACTATCATTGATCAACATAAAAAAAAATATATATATATATATATATATATATATATATATATATATATATATATATCCTCTTTATATAATGAACATGGTAGAAAACGATTGCATGATAGTAGCGGTCATTAAATAGATAGATTAATTAAACCTGATATCTTTGTCTGGAACCAACAAAATAGCCTGCATGCAAATCCAGGTAGTATTTAGAATAGGCTTCCATTAAAAGCAGCTAGTAATGTGGCATTTATTGAGTGGTAGTGATGAGAGAAATTCTTAGATTATATGTACGTTGTTATATACTTGAAAAATAATATTTCAGTGGCAGCACAACTTATTGGGATGTCTCCTTTACAGTTTTGGGAAATCCTTTTCAATTTGCTGCCTGCATTTTAAGAATTAATATGTAGTATAATTCCTTATTCATCCTGTATTTGTTCTAGATATATAAAAGGTGTATGCAATTATTTATTTGTCATGTAGGTCCACATTTTCCAGAACTTTGTTGTAGAAAATGTGACTGTCTAGTTTTTAATCTATTCTTAAATATTTAATGGAATTATAGAATCAAAGTGTGTTATTAGTTCCATTTCTTAGCAGAAAAGTATTAATTTCAGTATAACCATATAAACTTACACTAAGTAGTTATGCATATTTTCAACTATTTAACCAGTAGTCAATGTCATTTTCTACGCTCATATCTCTATCATATAGATCATATTTCTACATTATCTTCTACATTATCTTTATCATTTTTATGGTTAAAATCCAAACAGGTGGCTTTTGCTTACAGTTACCAGGATTGGTGGAAACACCCCATCCTTTGTATGGGTGTTCTCGTGTATTTTTAGCTTTTGGTTGGTGCTCTTTTCGGGGCACCTTACCTTGTGCGGGAGGAATCGTCGTCGGGTTTCCTTTTAATTCCATTTTGATTTATTCAAAAAATATAACTGTGTTAGCAGGACACTATGCCAAATGGTCAAAAGAACTTGCTTGGTTACTGCTATTAAATAATCTGTTTGGTTTCTGTCATAGCAGCTAACTAAGAAACTTTCTTATTTGGAAGTCAAGATTTTAAGATTGGTGTTTTTACTGTAAACATTGGTATGTGGCTGTTAATTTAACACTAGACACCATTTCATACTTTCTTCCAAGAAAGGGGCAACTAAATGATATTTATTTAGTGGATTGGTAAAGATTTATGTCAAAACTTGTTTCAGGAACTTGATTTATGTTTCTTTTCTGATTTGTGACATAAATCTGACCTATGATGATATTGTCAAACCATCTTACTTAGTGTGGCTTCTAAATGGTGGTTTTCGTTGTTGCTTTTTTTCTTAGGCACCAAGCACAAGGAAAATTTTTTGAAAACATTTTGTATGGAAAACACGAAAAAAAACACTCACATTTTTCATGATTATGTTCTGTTAAATAATACAGACCCTACATGCTTAGGCTAATGGCTATAAATTCACCTTTTAAAAGGTGAATAAGTGGAGAGTCCGGGGTTCGAACCCCGACCCCTGTGTATATAATAAAATGTTCCTATCAACTGAGTTAAGCTCACGGGGACGGAGCTTGTTTTGTTTTAGTTTGCCATACAATATACATTATGCCATAAAACTTGTCTTTTATTTGTGTTGTATTATAAAAGGAACAAAATATCACTTGTTCTTTCATTATTGCGTCCACAGTTCTTCTTTTATATTGCAACATAAGCATTTTTGGTTAGTATTGACAAACTACATGCATACTAAGTTGTAATATACTTAACTGACCATTCCATGAAGTTTACAAAGAATACACACCTTACCCTACCAAGTTCTTCAGACTTTTGTTGATTTTGGGTTGAATTTCCATAGGAACAGGGGTTGTCATTATTGGAACAGGGGTTCTTGCATTAGTGTTATTTCTATATTTCCTCTTCTTTTTTTTTTCTTTTACTTTTTTGGTTACTTGTAGAGATAGAGCAGTTGAAAACCAAGATATGATTCTTGCATTAAAATTGAAACGTGAAATTCTGTGATCACTTGTTATTATTTGTTTGTTATAAATATTTCAATCTCATCACCAATTTGGGATAATAGTCGTTTTGGTCCCTGAATGTGTAACAAGTAGTCATAATAGTCCCTGAATGTATTTAAGTTTCAAAATAGTCCCTCATGTTTTGGCTCTGTTTAAATAGGAGCAGTGGGCAGTATTTTGTGTCAATTTAGCAGCTGAAATTTTGTCTCATAATACTGATGTTTGCAGCAGGTGTGAATGATTTAGGAGTAGCATTTGCTCGGAGTCACTTATCATCTATTCTACCGTCTTTGATATATATGTATGTGTGTGGAATGGCTGTTAGTAGAGATTTAATGGCTGTTGGCTCAAACAATATTTTGCATCTCTGTATCTACTTTTGTTGGTACCATTGGTGCCTTATCATAGTTTAACTTAAAAATAAACACAAAGCACTTAAATCTTAAATGATTTGAAGATGAAGATCATTGTTGGTCATGCAATAATTTAAGGAAAATGCTGAATGTAGCGAAAACACTAATAACTCTGGTTTCTCAATTATCTTATAGGTTCAGCAATTAATTGTAGTATGATCACCGGACAATTAAGTGGTACTCTTTCTTAAGTTAGTATATTATAGTTACGAAGTTTTCACCACCGTTTAGTAGTAACGAAATCAAGAATCAAGTCTTTGACCACATGCTTAAGGAGTTCAAATTTCTTACCATTTGAACCAATTTATTGCTAAATTGTAGTATGATGACTAGTCAATTAAGTGATATTTTTTTTTTGTTACCATATTATATGTATCAAGTTTTCATGGTTGTTTAGTAAGAACTAATCATTGTCGCAATATATATGGGTACACTGTACACAAGATGGATTTTATCTTCTCAAATTTACAATTTATACCAAAAATAATAATGAAAATACGAAAGGTGATCAATCTTGTGATAAAATGAAAATTATTTTGATGTGATTTTCTTTGAAAAGAAGGTATCGGTGTATATATTTTATGATTTAAAGGACAAAGTTCACATTTTTACTTACGTAAATCACTTGTTTAAAACTAAAAAAAATAAACTAATTTGGCACAAACATTAAATTTAAAGGACAACGGAATACATTTGGCCAAACTAATATATCACAAGGATATTGACGGTTTCCCAAGAGATCAGTTAGTTGTAAATTTTCTATTCAACCTTGTTGAATTCGGTTCAAGATTGGCACATAATTTTCTCTTCAACCTTATTTTCAGAGGTATATCTCTTGTGCCTAAGCAGTTTTTAAGTAATCTTCAGAGGTATTGAATTCATCACCACATCTTCACCCCTCATCTTATGTCGTTCACATGAAGCACAAAATTAGCGTGAAGTGGCATCCCCTCCTCTTACTCATTTCATACTTAATTTGATGGTACCAAATTAACAACTTGTGGATCAGGTCTCGTCAGAGATTTTGAAGGCATGTATATTGACATCTGCTCTTGCAACCTAAGGCATTATACTTTTAGTGATGGCTGAGCTTTGGACCTTGTCGAAGTGCAAGCAGATTGAATCTAACACACTCTCTTTCGTCATTGTTGAGATTGATTACCACATTATTGTTGATATGTATCTCAGAAGACTCATAACCTCCATTGGCTTCTTCCCCTCCTCCACAACTTAGATCTCTCATAAATTGACCATACTAGAATTGTGACATCAAACATATTTACAGAGAAGACAACAGTCGAGCTAAACCGTCTTGAAAATGTTGGTCGTGGTGGCAAACTTTATTTATAAGGAGTTTTCCTCTCCCCTTCCTTACTTTATTACTATTACTTTCTGACAATTGTAGAGGAGTCTATTTTCTTGTGTTGTTCCTTAATTTTCGATGGAATTTTCTTAGTTATTATTTTTAATCTTTTCACTTAGCAAACATATATATCGAATAAAAAAAGTACTATCGAGCACCCAAAGAGCAAATTTTAAGGAACCTTTGATAAAAAACATCATCTAATTTGTGTTGAAATTAAATATCATCTTCTAAATCATGTTGAAAAGAATAATGTTTAAATTTTAAAAAAAATTAAATACCCATTTTTGAAATAGTATTTCTATCTTTAATTCATTATCATGTGCCATTAGGAAGTTAAAAAATCTGAATTTTATTCGGTAACTGCAAATTGGTCATGCTAAAGGAGACATATAAAAATACCAAACACCATTCAACTAATCAGGCACTTGAACACAAAAACCAAACAAAATTGAAATTGCCAATACATTGAATTAAAAACCATACAAACTCGGTATATGAAACATGTCTAATGAGCTTAAACTATTCCTCAATCATCTAATCTCCAAAACAGGACATCACAGCTTAACGCTTCTTTGACACACCAACAGTCTTTCCCCTGCGGCCTGTAGTCTTGGTATGCTGACCACGAACACGAAGGCCCCAGTAATGCCTCAAACCCCGGTGATTACTGCATAATAGAAAGGATGTTAGCAAAATTTTATTAACCAGCCCAATTTCTCCACATACATCCACTATATTATTGAATACAGAATTTGAGTAGTAAAAAAATAATAGCATGCCTAGATTGGCTTTATTTAAACTGATCAATTTGCATAAGCAAACTGTTTGGGGGAACTTATAGAATCAGTTTATGCCATGTCCATAAACTGTTTTCATCTTATTATAAAAACAGCTGACATATCAGGACTTGGTGCTTAATTAAACTGTTTATCCAAACAGTTTAAAACTTTATTGTGTGTTACTTCATCTCACGACACATTTGTCCCTAATCAACATGAATATTGTTCATAGTAAAAAATACAAGTAAAAAATGTAAGGGAGACAACTTGAGACTATTTAGCCATGTGAAAACCAAATACAAGTCATTGGATAAGAACCAGCAAATAACTTTTTGGCCCAGATTCTATTGCCCGCATTTTAGCTTATGGAACCATTAGATTATTCAAGTAAACTAATAACACTTCCCATTGTTCTATTTTCAAACACTATTGAGAAAGCTAAAGACCATCAAAGCAATGCAGTGGTGGTGCATCAAGACAGTGGTAGTGCATGAGTGTTAGATTCTCCAATCCAATAGTGAATTCTCGTTCTGTTATTCAAACACTATCAAGGAAGCTAAAGCATCAAGCACCAACCATCAAAGCAATGGTTATTAGTCCTATCATCTTACTACTTCTACATCTCCATTTTGATATTCCTACATAGTAGTGTTAAAATGTTAAATTAAACCTACACTGAAGATTTAGATAAATATAAAGACCAACTTAGTGAGAATCATCTATCTAGTTTACACAGGCAATCAATCACATTATCACACACAAAAAATAATGAAATAAACAATGAAGTGGCAACTGACCGGATTTTCTTGAGTCTCTCAAGATCATCCCTCAGCTTCATGTCAAGTTGATTGGATACAACTTGAGAGAATTTTCCATCCTTGTAATCCTTCTTTCTGTTCAAAAACCAATCTGGAACCTTAAATTGACGAGGATTCGCAACCAC
>Ga0099826_10001870_pt1 | contig 13131 bp, 9 predicted proteins | sample Mtrugardesep15_FD_76830 | JGI IMG/M metagenome (GOLD analysis project Ga0099826, IMG submission 76830) | Root nodule microbial communities of legume samples collected from California, USA - M. trunc garden sep15 | ecosystem: Host-associated > Plants > Roots > Nodule | place: USA: California... | reverse complement strand
GTTGGATGGTGGGCGGTCAGCCTCGGCTTGGTGGCGTGCTATTGCTGCCTTGCGGAGGGAGGAGTGGTTTAAATCTCATGTCGGTAGATTGGTGGGGAATGGGAAACAAATATTTTTTTGGTCGGATGTATGGGTTGGTGGTGTGTCCTTTAGGGAAAGGTTTAGCAGATTGTTTGAGTTGGTAGTGGACAAATGGGTGTCTGTGTACAATATGTGTCAGTTAGGGTGGGGTGAGTATGGAGAGGCGTGGAAGTGGAGGAGGAGGCTGTTTGCGTGGGAGGAGGAGTAGGTGGGGGAACTTTGTTTATTACTCCAACATGTAACTTTGCAGGTTGAAAAGGAGGACAAATGACTTTGGAATTTGGAAAAATCTAATGTGTACTTTGTTCGTAGTGCTTGCATTTTTCAGTCTACTCAGCTTGTTGTTGTCGCCCCTGTTGATGTGAACATGTTGTGGCAAAAACATATCCCTCTAAAGGTTGTGGTCTTTGCTTGGTGTCTGTTTCGAAATAGATTACCAACCAAAGATAACTTGTTTCGACGTAACGTTTTAGATAATAATTCTTGTATGTGTGTCTCCGGATGCGGCTCTCAGGAATCTGCTAATCATTTATTTTTACACTGCTCCTTCTTTGGATCGGTCTGGAATGTTTCTTCATTGGGTTGGCATATCCATGGTCGCTCCGTTCGATGTCGTAGATCATTTTACTCAATTCCTTCTTAGTGGCGGTGGTTCTCAGGTGCTTAACACTCTTTTAAAGACCATTTGGTTTGCTACAATTTGGGAAATATGGAAAGAAAAAAATAACAGAATTTTCAAGGACAAAGAATGCTCGATTATGCACGTTATAGACAAAATAAAGTCTCTTTCCTTTTCGTGGTTGAAGGAGAAATTTGTTCAATTCTCTCTCAATTACCATGGTTGGTGGCTTAGTCCTCTCGCTATGATTGGCATCAGTTAGTTGTTATTTCTTTCATTACTCTTTTTGTTGTTTTTTCTTTCCCTAATTTGTAATTATTGTACATATTTTTCTATTTCTCCTTTGCACACCTTGTGCTAGGAAGGACAATTTGTGTGGATAATATATTCCATTTTAGCTTCTTTAAAAAAAAGAAAAAAACTCTTACATAGTGATTATATACATTGTCTTTGCCCACACAATTAATGCTCCTTCCCCGGCATCACACGAAAAAAATATATTTTTTAGTAACAAAAAAATTTGTATATACTTTAAGAAAAATAGTTCATATAGATCCGTAAACATAACTCATTTAGTAGAGATAATATTCTCGTTAGCTTAGTCTAGAGTTAAACCCCAACCACCACTAAAAAAAAAACTAGCAGAGACAATGCATTGATATATGTGGGGTTTAGGTTCGAACCTCATGCACCTCACTTATTCACCTTTTAAAGGTGAATTCGAGTCACTAGAGTACTTTACAAAAAAATAAAATAATTCGTCACATTTAATATTTTTAAAATAAAAAATATATGTATTCAATATGATATTTATTAATTAGATTAATAATATTTTTAAAATAAAAAATAATTGTATTCAACCTGATATTTATTAATTAAATTTTGTTTATATTTTAGATTTTTTGAAGAAGATAAATTAACCCATCTAAGTTGACACCAGAGATAATCGAACATAAGATATTGAGGAGGAACAAACTCCAAGGTCCCAAATCAATACAATACCACTAAGTCAACCCAAGTATGTTTGTTTATATTTTAGATTAATGTTGGATCATGGGAAGAGTTAGGAGGATCAACCACATTGAGTCAAGAGCAATAAGACATTTAGTTTATGGATTTTGTCACTTGTATAATGATCAACCTCCACTTTTCTTCATCCACATACACTTGTCGTTAGTCAATATAATGCGTCGCTTAAACACCTTGTTAAAAAGACTTTGACACAAAAAACCTGTGTAATACTTCAATGTAAATCCTCTCAGTTGACAGTCATAGTATCTTGATGTAAATCAAACAAGTTGTTGTTTGAACACTTTTTTTTTTTAAGAAGTCGTTGAACACTTGCTTTAAATTATGGATGAATTTTAATATCCTGTCAGATAGAGTTATACGTCCAAGCACCGACTTTGTATCACTTAAACATTAATTAATTGTTGGCATTCACCCTATAGTGGTAAATAAAACCTTTTTTTTGGTTACAATAATGGTAAATAAAACCTTTGTTCAAAGTTTGTCTAATGAGACAATTAAATACAACTATTATGATATATATATTTTTTATAACTGAACGAGGATTAAGAAATTTTTTCAAGTTAGTAAGTTTGGTTGTTACAACTATTTTTAATATAACTTCGTATTATATTTACTATTAGTTAATTATTTGATGAAAAAATATGTGTTCCAATGGTATTCCGAGTCCAGGTCCGTCCCTGCATGTGTAAGGTTGAATTTAAACTCAAAATTTTGATTAAGCTAACACAGACTTATGTCTTCTCATTTAAATACGCTTAGTATAAATTAAATAATTTTATTTTGGCACAAAATATTAAATAAAATTTAATCTTGATAAATTAGTGTGGAGAGGCGTGGGTCCAAAAATACGATGGAATTTATCTCTATAATTTAAGTTTTTTTTTTGAAAGAATCTCTATAGTTTAAGGTTAAATTATCGTTAGATTGCAAACATTCATGTACTTTTAAATATTGTTATTATAAAAAACGACACTATGATTAGTCAATAGTATAAAAATTTGTTATGTTAATTAACAGTATATAAATTAAAGTTAAATATATTTTTGGTGCCTATAAATATATTAATTTTTTGTTTTAGTCTTTCTAAAAATTTTATTAGATTTTTAGTTTCACAAAAGTTTTTCATCAATATTTTTGGTCCATACTTTTTAATCAACTCATGTCTAACTTTCATATTTTTTAATAAAAATTTCAAAAACATGTAGAATATTTTGATAATTTGATTATCTATTTCAATATTTTTTTTAACAAAACACGAATTAAATATGAATTTTTAAGCGCAAAAAACATAAAAATCAACAAGAAAGACATTAAACCAAAATCTTTATAAAATAAAAATTTCATTTAAAAATTGTGAAAAGAAACAAATATTATTTTAAGATTGGTCAACAAGAAAAGACAAAAAGTGTAGAATCAGCAGCAAAAGACGGTCCTAGAAATAGAATAAACAAAACCGTTCGTGGAAGAAGAAAAAACCAAACTCCTAAACAACAACAACAACATTAAACCTTCCCTCTTCGTCTTCTTCAACGTGTTTCACTCCCCTTTATAAAACCACAAGGTTTTGTCTTCACGTTCTTCTTCTTCTTCCCAACAACAACATGAGGAAGAAACTAGACACTCGTTTTCCTGCTGTAAGTTCCACCTTTCCCTGTTTACCCTTTCGGTTTTTTTACGTTTTCATTCTATTTTTTCTGTTTTATTGAATCCTTATTATTATCATTAGGTTTATTTTTGTTGGGGTTGGTTATTTTGATTATATGGATGATGGGTTTCTCTTGGTTTTTGAATTTATGTTTTTCATCTATATACTTGCTTTATATTGATGCTAGAGATAGAAAACTCTGCTGTGGGGTTTTTTGGTTGTGAAATTATTGATTTTGTTAATGAACTAGTTGCTATGAATTATATGATAGGGTAGCGGAATTTAAACAAATTGTTATTGTTTCACTATGAATTATGATAGGGTAGCGGAATTTGAACAAATTGTTATTGTTTCGAGATATGCTATTTCGTACAAAGTGTTGTCAAATAGAGGCACTATAGTAATGTAGCACATTGAAATTTGAACAGTCCGCGATTGACCACACATGCAATATTGTTTGAAGAACTACATGTTCAAATAAGATTTGTTTTTGGAAGAGAAATATGAGTCCTTTATTAAAATTTGAGATGATGCAACTTATTTAGTCAAAAAAAATCCGACAAATTGTGAAGTGCGGTTAGGTTCCTGATTGGTGCGTATCCAATCACGAGATGTTCTTTACCATAAATGTGCCGGACATGGGCATTTGCTTAGTACAATTTTGTTTGCATTTACATGTCTTTGTTTGGAAATATTTGTTTTCCATATGAAGTACCTATATGCTCTCGGTTTCAATCACCAATAGCGGCATATGATACGTTGTCATAGGTTTGGCACCGCTTTTGGTCATGTTTTCTATATTGTAATTTGTAAACAGGGCCATCATGCTGTGTACTACGGTACGAGGGAGCTATGATCAATGCTATCAAATTATGGATTGCAGAATATAGTGGATTGCCAAAAATACGCAATGTGAAATAGCAGACAGTTTCGCGGGCAATTGTGTCGGACAGATGCTCAGTTTTGTCCTTTTAACATATTTTTTTACTAATAGTTAGAAATTTAGCTCTTCACCATTCATTCTTTTTGACATTTGTATGTTAGAAATCTGTTATTTATTAATAGGAACATGGTCTAAGGATTGATTAGTTTACAAATGTACTTATCCAACTAGCAATTTGATTGTGTCGAAATGTGTAAAAGATCATACCATTATTGAAATCTCACTTATTGCAGTAAACCAAATGACCTTTTATCTACTTGATCTAGTTTTAGTTGTATTAATAGTGATTGCATAATTCATTATTGACAGGCTAGGATTAAGAAAATTATGCAAGCTGATGAAGATATAGGGAAGATTGCATTGGCTGTGCCTCTTCTTGTTTGTAAGTACTAAGTAGTCTTTCATGCATACCCTATTTTTTGTTTTTTGAAACATGATTTTTTTGTACTGTGCTTTTGGAAGTTTATGTTGAGTTATCTCTTATTAATCATAATGTGTTTTTTATGTATTCGCAGCAAAAGCACTAGAGCTATTTCTGCAAGATTTGTGTGATAGAACATACGAGATAACACTTAGTAGGGGAGCAAAGACCGTGAATGCTTTTCATTTGTAAGCAACGTTTCTATTAGTTTATCTGTATTGCTTTTGGACCATGTTCTGTTTGTTCTAGTGTTTATATCGTCTTTCTTGGTTCTAAAAGCTTTACATGTCTTCTTGGATTTGCAGAAAACAGTGCATACAAACTTGTAATGTCTTTGATTTTCTGAAAGATACTGTGAGCAAAGTTCCTGATTTAGGCGGTTCTGCTGCAACTGGTGACGACCAAACTGTCACTAAGAGGAGGTTTGTGTTTGGTTACTGCTCCTGCTCCTATTTCTTGGGAGAGTTCTGTAATCTTTGTACTGATTTGTATTTTGTATATTAGGAAAGTTTCTGAAGATGATAATGACGATGACAGCGATGAGGAGACCAAGAGAAGTAAAATGGTAATTTGAGTTTTTCTTGTGCGAGTAAACCTTTTGCTGAGTAATATCCCTGCCACTGCACACCACTTTGCATATCTTTTTTTTATGCAGTGTTGTCTATCGCGGATTGAAGAAGAAAATAACGGCTTGCTGAAATTCCGTTACACTATAGGGCTATGTCGCTGTTATAGCTGTTATTTAACAACATTCTGTACAAAATCATGTATTGCGGAACAATAACAGTTCATGAATATTCCACTATATTATAGCTCTTTAGCCATATTCCACTATGTTATAGCTCCTCTATAGCCGCTATTTGACAGCATTTTTTATGACGTCAATAACCAAAAAATTCATTTAAGAGATTATGGAAGTTCACTAATGGCTTGTGAATGCAAATGCCTTTTCTGCAATTTATGGCATTTAATAGCTATCAACTGATGTTAAATGTTATTCTAATAATGAGTTTCTTTTTTCCCTTTCCACAGCGAGAACCTGCGCATACCAGTGGAAGGGGTATGGGTAGAGGTAGGGGTCGTGGCCGCGGTCGTGGAAGTAAAACCGTAGATCAAGAGATTAATTCACATGTCAAGTTTGAAGATGATTGTGAAGCATTGAAGCAAAATGGCAACCACATTCAAAATAATGAAATCCCGGAAATTGTGCAAGAATCCGAGGAAGTTAAGCCGAGTTCACCAGTCAGAGAACCTGAGGAAGTTAAGCATTGTTCACCGGTCAGAAAACCAGCTGAAGTGGTCGTTCGGAATTTTGATTTAAATCTGAATCCGGAACCAGATGACGACATGGATATAATATCCACACCAACTCCTATCCCAACTGGTTCATCTTCAAAATCAGTTTCAGAAGAGAAGATGAAATCAATTTCAGAAGAGAAGATTGAGGAATACCCTGGATGGTCCTTTTCTGATATGGAAAAAATGGCTATTGATCCCATACAACTAGCCAACTTAAGTAAAAGGATTGATGAAGATATGGAAGATTATGATGAAGAAGTGTAGATGAACTTGCTTTAGCATGATTATGACTTCTCACATCATTAGAAAGGTCTGATGGACAATTAGAATAGATTTTTTAGGAGTTAACAAGTAGTGTTAGACAAATCCTTATTGGTTAGGAGGTATTGAATACTTTAGTCACTACCTTAATTTAGAGGTTCAGTGGAAATATTATTCTATTTAGAAATAGTTAGTATTGTAATTTTAGAAATTATAATTTTATGTAGGTGTTGCCTATGGCATTCTATTCAAAATTTATGGGGTGCCTTCCTTAGGCAAAGCCTTCACAATTTTTTTTGGGTAGGTAGGCTTAAAGACAATTAGCCATTAAAACTCCCACACATGTGGAGGGATTGGGGTTCGAACTTTGGTCATTGCGTTCGGTCTAACAATTTCGGCATTTTCTTTATTACTTTATCATTCTACCATTATTTTGTTTTCGTTGACAAAACCAATAATCACAGTTGTTCATCTAATTCTCAAGCTTTCACAAGATCATTAAACTTTTGACTATTTTCATATTTTGTTTTATTTGCATTGGCATATGCTTGGATAATATTTAGGAATCATAGATAAATGTAAACATGAAAATTGGTGAGACTATCATTATGTATACGTTACATACATTCGAGAATAAGCACCCTAAGTCGTATATTTCATGTGCTTTTGTCTCAGTTACGTGATGCTGGTATTATGTATCTGTCACTACAATGTACAAATAAAACAAAATTATGAAGTACAATTCATTATTACATGAAGTCACACCCCATGACAGAAAATAGTAATGGTTCAAGGACTATGCTCGCCGGGTCTATATATGTATTATCATCGGCTTATGTCGGAGTCGTGGCTGACGCTAATTCCTCAATTTAACCTATTTCCGTTCTTGGAATTCCATAGATAAACATCACATAACCTTATTTTCATGTGTTATGGTATATAAGGAAATTAACCTACATGTACCAGTAAAGATTTTGAAGCATTTCATTCTCTTAAAAGCCACACTCTGAGATCAGCAGTTTTGACCACTAGCAATTTAAACTTGCAATTTACAAAATGACGGATTAAGACTAGAATAGTGAGGTGTTACCACGATTTTACAATTCAAATACTATATCAATCTATAAAATAAACTTTGTAACTAAGCACTACAACACACATTTTTGCTTAAGCACTATAATGCAGCAGCAAGCAAGTCTTCTTGGTTGATATTTTGTTGCATTGCATGTACATATTTTTGTATTTCCAAATTAAACGAAATTTTTATGATTCATGTGTTCCCTAATAATTTTTTCTAAGCTTGCCACTATGCGAAAGTTACTCTACACACAAACATATAAGGAATCAAAAATAAATTTTTATAATATTAAAAATAAACAGGTCTCAATTCTAAAAAAAAAAAAAGTGATGGTTCAAAGGGTTTTCTAAACAGCTTGTTATCCATGACCATAGTCAAGAGAGGTAGAGGTATTCACAGGTGAACCTAAGGGTATCAACACAGTGTCTTCGCTCAAGATTTTACTGGAACCATGGGATTGGGCCCAACTCCACATTGGTTCTAAGCCTCTTTTATATCTTTTACATGCACTCGACATGACTCTAACTTGGAGAAGGAAGTTGCAGATAATTTCGATTGAAACTAGAACAATGCAGAAGGGATGTTAAATTGAAACAAAACCTATTAAGGAAAATGGGCAGCTCATGTTGAAGGATCTAGAGTAATAAGATAACAATTTGTCTAAAGTAGCAACAACAACCTCTTATTTGTATAGGTTTATTGGAAGGGGTAACAATTGGTGTGGGGAGGGATATGTTGAGGTTGCGTCTGGGGGAAAATGGTGTTTTTACAGTTAATTCTTGTTACAAATTGTTAGAGAGTTTGTGGTTGGTAGAAGAGGATTTGAATGATCTTGAGAAGGTTGTGTTTGGTTATCTTTGGAAGTCTCGGGCACCGTCGAAAGTATTGGCGTTTGTTTGGGCTACTCTTCTTAACCGGATTCCTACAAGAGTGAACTTGGCGGTGAGAGGGGTTTTGGTGGAGGATAGTGATAGAAGATGTGTTTTGTGCGGAGTGAGGGATGAATCGGAGGTGCATCTCTTTTTGCATTGTGAGGAGGTTCAAAGGGTGTGGAAAAAGTTAATGTGTTGGCTAGATTGTAATTTTATTATTCCTAATAACCTTTTCGTGCATTTGGAATGTTGGTCTAAAGAGGTGTCTACCAAGAAGCTTAGACAAGGTTTTTGGTTAATTTGGCACGCGTCTTTGTGGGTGATTTGGAAGTATAGGAATGACATTATTTTCAACAATGGGACTTTTGATGTTGATGAGGTGGTGGACAATATAAAGGCTCTCTCTTGGTCTTGGAGCTTGCATAGGCTTAAGATTGGTCCGAGTTTGTTTTACGAGTGGTGTTGGAATCCCCGCGAATGTCTTATTAGATAGTTGTGGGTGGGTTTTGTTACTGGTATGGGCTTTTTGTTGACATTTCGGTTGTTTTTGGGTTCTGTTGTAACGGGTTTGAGGAGTAGACAGTGTTGTGTCTTCTGTAGCCTGCTGCCAGTAGCTTTATGTTGTTAGGGAGTTGCTTCGTTTTTATGCTTGTTTGTTTCCTTAGCATATGCGCTGGGAATTTGTTATGTTCTGTTGACAGCAATTCCTTTTCTCTTGGAATTGTTTGTTTGAATAATATTGGCTGTTCAAAAAAAAAAAAACCTCTTATTTGTATAAATAGGACAGGATTGGAGCTTTTAATATTTCAATACACGTGGAGCTGTCTGATATTGAAAATAAAAATAGTACTACAACATCGAAAGATGAATGGGAAATTATGCTCAAAACAAGTGAAGGAGCAGATCCAATTTAATGGACAAGGTTGCAAGGCTTAAAATAGAAACTTGAGCTGATTTCATTATGCAGATGAAAGCATTCATGAATAATTTTCAAGATGATTTACAAGATGATTTAATTACACCGTACAATCGATTCAAGAGTCAAAAGATCTTAACACAACAAACTTGAGTGATTTGAAAGTATCCTTGGAGTCGCATGAAATGTGAATGAGTGAAGGGTTATATGACAAAATCGACCAAGGATTTAAAGCTACAACAAATTTGACAAATGAGGGATTGGTGCAAAGGAAGGTAGACCACAACAAAGTGGGCAGAATTTTAGAGGTAGAGAAAGGTTCCCTTGAACTAACTCAAGCAAAAGAACAAGAGCTAATGGCTCTTTGCAAATTAAATCCAATAATCAATGTCAATAATGCAAGAAGTATGGACATCATATATTGTACTACTCGAGTTGATAATAAAAAATGGCCAGTGAAACAAACATTACATAGTTATCAAGTGAACAATACACCAAGCCTAAATTGTTCAAGCCATTAAATCCAAGAGTAGCATATATAGAAACTAACAAAAACACAAGGTATACATCTAGAAACTAGAAACATTCATATAAATGACAGCTTACATGCGGGAGAGATTTTTGGACAGAAGGATAAATCTTTAAAAAAATGGGGTTTCTCTATTGGTTCTAGGCATATTCTATAACGAATTGTCATAACCTGCAAAAGTCTAGCATTCTGCAGAATATATGTTGCAAATCGAAAATCAGCTTCCATAGCATGGTAGTCTAAAATTGCACATGTCCTTAGATGAGACGAAACACATTCAGGAACGTGATATGGGTATTTCCATTCCTCTCTGCCTCTGGATGATTGAATTTTCCACTGTAAACAAGATACAAAATATGATTTGTAAAATACTTGAAAAGAAAAGAAGAAAAAATCAAAAACCAATTACTATCCATCCACGTGACAAACGTACCTTTGAAATGGAAAGAGCTTGAAGTTTTGGACAGTTCTGGAGCATTTCCACTACATCATCCCATACCGAGTCATGAGTGCCATCTTGAAACCAACATAGTCGAAGTTCAGTTAAGTTTCTAAACACGGGATAGCTTTTGTAATATGAATTGATTTCTTTGTTGTGAAGTATGCTCCCCATCTGCACAAAAAAGAAAAAAAGATACACATATCATAAAACAAAGCAAAATCCAACAAAAGACATAGGCAACATTTGGATAAACAACATAACTAAGTTCTTACATAAATGCTTATGTAAGTTATTTCACACACAACATAGATTAATTGTTTTCATATGAGCTATAATTTGTTTCCATAATTTCTTAGATAATTGAAATAAATCAATCAAAAGAGATGCATCATATCATATCATACATTGGTTACAGTTAGAAATTGCACGTTAGGAACTGCTCTGAGTGGAACCTCGAATAAACGGATATTGGCTTGGATTAACCTGGATAAAGGTTTAGAGTACTCTCCAGCTGTAAGACCACCGTCAGCTGCTATAACACCACCGTCAGTTGCTGTAACATATGGAGTTGCTGTAACATATGATGTTTTCAAATCCTTTAAAGTGGGACACCCATAGATAAGTTTCTTTGAATCCTCCAAATCATTCAAACGAACATCAATGAGACTCAGGGTTTCGAGCAAAGGAAGATCAACACAACAATGAAACATAGATGAGAGTTTCAAATCCCTCAATTTCAGAACCACAAGTGTTTTGCATGAGAAAATGGTAGGCAACAAAGTGACCCTTCTGCCTAACTTCAAGAATATATTCTGGATGTGACGGCGTTTTGCTGCTTCCAGCCATTGGTTGATAGTGGAATTGGCAGACTTGCAGAGGTTGAATCGGCAATGATCGATATGAAAGGTTTTGAGAGTGTATTGTTGGGCGAGTGGAGAGAGCATAATTGAGTCCAACATTCGACGGAAGTTAATCCATGACTCGGTTTGGATACCGTCGAAGTGGATGGAGAGTGAGTAGCTTAATGGGATCCACCTCTTGGAAAGAAAGATAGTTCTGAAAGCTTCTTTCAATGGGAGAAAAGAGAGAATGTGAGATAGTATCTCGTCTGGAATGTCATTGAGAGTAGTATCTACTGTTGTTGCTGACGACTTTTTTTTCATTTTAGTGGTGAATGAAGAAGCTTGTTGAGGGTGAGTGACAAAGGTTTTAGGGTTAGGGTTGTTTATAAACTACAGAAATTTTGTTTCAAAAAACTAAATTTTAATTTAAGATATGATTTTTAAATTGTAACAAACTAATAAACTCAACAAATCATGTTTATCTTTTCCAATAACATCAATAATATATCAAATATATATTATATATTAAAGGAAAATAATATGTTCTAACTCTTTTGGGCCGACTTTTTTCTTTCTCCAAACTTACCCTCAACTTTCAATACAAATAAAAGTGTAACAAACACGATATGAGTATAAAAAGGTAACAAACTAGATAAATATATCTATACTTACTTCTTCATTATCCCAATTATACCCTTAAACAACTTTTTCTATAATAAAGATTGTTGTTGGTGTCATTCAAAAAAATTAAATTATATTTTTTTTGTTATATTGTTGGTGTCATTGAAATAGATAATCATGGTTAGTTTGATTTGTTATAACTTGAAATCAACAAGCATTTATATTTGTAGTTTTAATAAAAATCAATTTTTCGATTTCCATCGAGTATAAACATATTGATTTCCAACAAAATCAAGTTGATTTTCAAAAAAATGTCTTGAATAGTATCACTATGACCTTTTTCTCTTATGAAATAAACATATTTATTCTCTTCCTACTTTGAGATTAGAAACTGCATCTCTATCAAGTTTTCTCTTTTAGCCTTTTTGAATTTATGACTTTCAGTGTAGACTTGCTTTATGTTTGTCATAAACTCTTGTCTTTTCTTCTTTAAATTTGTCAAAATATTTTTTGGTTTTACCGAACTCTTGGTCAAGTCGTGTACAATCTTCTTGTCGTCCTCCATTAATCTTTCCGCAAGAAGGTGCCCTCCGAAATATGACAATATCTCATGGTTGTGAACACCATTAAGAATAGCTAACTTCCAAGCATTTTCTTCCTTAACAAACATATCCACGCACCTTGAACAAACACTTACATTTTCTTGATATGGTAGCTACATGCTTATTTAAAAATAACATGTACCTTTTCTTATTAAAAAAAAACAAATAACATGTACCTTTTCTTATTTAAAATAAAATAACATATACCTTTTAAAAAATAAAATAAAAATAACATGCACCTTTTCTTATTTTTAAAAAAAAAATTAACATGTACCTTTTCTCCCACTTGTAAAAACAAAAGCACTTTGCAATTTATTTATACACTGTACTTTTTAATTTATTTACACACTTACAGTTTTTTAAGGGAAGAAATTTACACACTTTACGGTTGAAACTAGAATTTTTTAAGGATTTTTTTTTTCTTTTTCAATTTAATAGGTGTTGATCGTTCCATATCATCATAATATATGTCTGTTATTTTGAATCTAGAATTATGAAGGAGGATAAAAAACTGTGAGATTTTTAAAATGGAGGGATAGTTCACTCAAGGAATGAAATTAAGGAGAACAAAGTTTGATGGGCTGTTAAAAAAGGGTCCATCTGACATGTATATATTTTTTTGAAAGAATCTGACATGTATATATTATCACTTCATGCTTGATTTTAATATTGATGGATTGTTTCCTTCAAAAAAACATTTGGCACCAAACTCAATTCAAAAAATACACCAGAGCGAGCATTGCTTCGAAAGAAGAAAAACAATACATCAGAGCGTTGTAACGCCCTAGTTTTTATTTAATTATTTTTGATTGATTTTAAGTCTTTTATATGATTTAAAATGATTTATGTGAATATGTGGTGTGTTGTTACTGTATTATATGGTTATTTTTATTATTTAAATGAAATAGGTGAGAATTAATATTTATTT
>Ga0099826_10001869_pt1 | contig 13131 bp, 7 predicted proteins | sample Mtrugardesep15_FD_76830 | JGI IMG/M metagenome (GOLD analysis project Ga0099826, IMG submission 76830) | Root nodule microbial communities of legume samples collected from California, USA - M. trunc garden sep15 | ecosystem: Host-associated > Plants > Roots > Nodule | place: USA: California... | reverse complement strand
TAATGCTGCTAATTTTTATTTAATATCTTTAAACATTTTATAATATTAACAATGTAATTATTTTTATATGATTACCGCAATGTTATGCGACCCGTGCGAAAGCACGGGTCTATTACTAGTTTATTTTAATATTTGAATTTGCACTTATCTATTTATTTGTATATAAATTTGGAGATAATTTTGAAAATAGAAAAATGTCGGTCCAAAAGAGACAAAATATATGTAGTATAGATTTAAAAATGGTCTTTCTAACTAGTGCCCTCAAGGCAATAGATAAGGAAACTATAAATAAAAAATTTGTGTTGAAAATATGAGTTTTAGCTTTTGATTGAGTAATAATAACACCACTTTTTTATGAAAAGTTATTTGTTTTGGTTGCTTAACCAATGCCCTGAAGGCATTGTTTAGTATCGTTTAACATGAGTTGATAAACAGTTTATTAGTAATTTGGATGTTTGTTATGTTTTGACATAACTCACACATTTATTCACTTTTAATGGTCATAAATTTGTCACACAAGTCATTTATGTCGAAGACTTTTTTATTTTGAACAAATGTTTTTTATATAACAAACCAAGGTGTTTGGGCTCCAGTGGCAAGGAGCTCCTTCCAAGGACGTACCCGGGGAATACCGGGTTCGATTTCCAGGGAAACAACACTTGGCCAATGTGCATGTCTCTACGCATGAGTCGGATTAGTCGTCCACCATTGGTGGGTCAGAAACCGATGCGAAAGCAATTTTTTTTTTATATAACAACACTTGCATGATACGATCCCACTTCTGATTAAAAGATTGTTTCAATACAAATTAAGCCTATTTTTATATAATAAAATAACTGTTAAAACAAACTTATTTTAATGTAAACAAGACTAGGTTTTTCAAGATCATTCGACTACTCTTTTGCATTAAGTTTATCCTAATTAAAAGAGATATATTTCAGGCTTATGTAATTGACAACTTTGGCAGATCGTTGAAATAGACCGAATTAAAAAACATATTGATTGTGAAAGCGACTCAAGCAACCTTGTCGCCTATTTTTTTTTCCAATCTTCGAATGCAATTCCTAATCAAAATTAGGGGTTATAGTTTTTAAAACCTTTTACACATTGATTTTATCCATAACAATTTCACCCTTTATTTTTTCCATAGAAACTTCAAAGAAAATATATTGCATATACGTTGTAAATCTTCTCATTACGTTGTGTTCAAGATTCAAGAATATGAAACATTTTGAGGTAATGATTTTAATTTTTTAAATGTATAATCTATATTATTTTGTCTAAGTTTCAGTTGAGGTTCTCGGATTTCCCCTATAACTATTTTAGCATGATTTTATCTTGTAATATATAGTATTTTATCCAGAAATTCCAATGTCAAACATGACATAATCTTTCACCATAGACAATATCTTGACTTTCATTTTCATGTGACTTGGTTAAAATATCATTCAAAAACGTATTTACTGCTCATTATTTCTTTGATATAGTTACGCATCCATTTACCACATTTTTTCTTATTTTTATTAATCAGATATCATATGAAATAACATAATCTTAAGATAAAAATTCTTATATGAGACAAAGATTTGGACATATCTTCTAGACACGCCTAAAAAGGACAAAAATAAAGAAGAAAAAAACTAATACCTAAAGAAAAAGGCTAACGAGTGCCCTCAGTCATTTTTTAAGGACTTTTATTAATAGAGTTTTATGAAAATTTGTGTTGTCAATGCATTGAAAATTGATGTATTTAACATAAAAAAGATGAAAATGCAAAAGAATATACTCCCTCAGTCCTGTATGTAAGCACCCTTAGCATCTATACTTATATTTTTAATCCATATCAGAAAAATTATATAAAATATCTATACTATATATAAAGAAAATAGAAGGACTATGGAGGGATTTTGGGATGGTTTTTTTTTATTCCAATTATACCCTTAAACAAAAAAATTCTATGATGTTATATTGTTGATGTTATTAAAAAGATAAGAATTTTTGTTATATTTGATATATTATTGTTGTCATTGAAAAAGATAAATATGGTTTGTTGAATTTGATACATTCGAAAGTCACAAACATCTATGCTTATTTTTTTAATTTATATCAAAAAAATTACATAAAATATCGTTGATAATCTATACGTGTTAGCACAATAAAAAGAGCGAAAAACGGTCACGTGAGTGCCCATCTTTCCGCTACTAATATATAATAAAAGTTATAATTTACAATCATTTTGTCTTTCTAACATATATATAAAATGCGTTCTCTTATGATACATGACTCCAAAAATCATATTTAATGCATGAAGAATATGAGAATATGTTTATAGTGTGGTGGATATATAGTTGGTGGTTCTCTTGGTGGTTAAACTTGTATGACTTCAAAAGTCATATTTAATACATGAGAACAAAAAATAATCAATGATGTATGATTTTAGATGAGATACGAACTATCTCATTAACATCTAGATTCTCATGACCACTTGGACTTATAACTAACCCGTTCAACCAATCAAAATCCATTTAGAAACAATACTCAATTAAAGAGTTCATCAATGATTAATGGCTAATAGTATGATACATAATTTTTGTAAATAGTAATTTTTCATAATTTAATTTATTAAAATCAACATAATTAATAAAAAATCCGACAACACGTTAAATGATGGATGTTATTAATTTTATACATAAATTTAAATATATTTAAAATTAAATAATTTTGTACTTTAACGTTATTTAACATTTATAGAGGTAAAATTTGTCAAACATTTTACCTTCAATCAAGTAGTTTTTTCAGTTATAGTAAGTCATCATCTATCGGCTATAAGAGTTATGAGATAACTTATCACTTATTTTTATCAAACAGAGCCTTTGTTATACTTAATCATTTTTGTATAAAAAAATTGTTTTTATTGCAAGTAAAAACCTATATTGAAGTCATGATAACTCGTACTAGTTGATTGAGTTGAACCTATTTTTTCCATGTTAACAAACTTGCTAGGTAGAGATGGAACATTAAGTTCTCTAGCAAACAAACTTGTTCATACAACAACAACAACAAGTTCTCTAGCAAACAAACTTGTTCATTCAACAACAACATATATAATAATTTTTTTTGGTAGATAGACAACATAAAAAAAACCATCATAAACTCACACACATAAGTGGAGATACCGAGGTCATGGGCGGATCTAGGATTGAATTATTAGTGGGGCTAATTTTTATTTTTTTTGAAGAAAGTAAGACTACAAATTTTAGGGAAATAAATTACACAAAAAATAACATATTTATTAAGACTATAAATATGTTAGATAAGTAAGACTATAAAAATATATAAAGGGGAGATCTATTTTTGAATTGAGATTTTTTTTCTTCTGAATTTAACATTTTTTTTATAAGCCAATAGCAAAATGACATCAAACAGAACAATGTTCAACTAAGAAAAAAAGGAAAAAAATACATAAAAAACTGGGGGGACATAAAACCTGACCCAGTCCACAACCCTAACGGGCAAAACCAAAAACTAAAAAATAAAAATCCAAAAAGTGGATTCAACCCTAAACATTCATTTAAATTATTTTATCATTTTTATGATGTTATTTAAATTATAATTAAGAAGTTAAATTTCACTAAAACATGAACAACATCACTTGTGACAAAGTGATTGACGATTTGTTATGATTAATAAATATAGGAGGAACAAAGTTCAAGCTTGCATCATCAATTTATTAAACATCATCTGGTATAAGAGGAACAACATTCGGTTTTAAGATAAGATTGTTGATTGGAGAACAACTATTAACTTGATAATCTCCAAAGTCTCTTTATTAGGGAACCTTACCTCTAAAACTGTTGCTTTTAATATATGTTAGAATTCTCCATCTTGAAAGCTTGCAAAGTTGATATCAAGCCTCCTAGGGCTTCCTTGATCAAAGAAGTTATTTGGCTCCTCCTATGCTTTCTTGGGTAAAGGTAAACAGTGATGGTGCCTCTATCAAGAATCCTACGAGAGCAGCAGCTAGTGGAATTTTTAGGAACTCTGAAGATGTTTTCTTTTTGTTGCTAAAAATAAACAATATTCATTCATTTAAATTGATAGAGTACATCGATACAATGAAAATTCGCTAAAAACAAAAAGGATGAACCATTTTAGAAAAATAAATTCATTTCCTTACGGTTTAAATGTTAATGATAATTAAATTTAAATATTTTTCTATTAATTTTATAATTTAGATTATAAAATTAACTTTTAAATAATAATATTTTATTGTTTTTAGTAATTTTTCACATGTTCTAATTTTATTTTGAGTTATTTCATATTTTATAGTACAATTTAAAATCATATGTTAATGTAATTGTGAAAAAAATAGCGAAAAAATATTTATTCAAATTTTGGTTATATTAAAATAGATCCGCAATACTGTTTGTTTTCGAAGTATGTTAGATTAATATGTTTTGCTAGATTGTTAGAAATAAAAAAATATATTGAGGGAGTAAAGTGTAGATTTTAATATAAGAGGGGAGATGATTGAAATATTTTTTAATATGTTTTGAATAAGAGAAGAGGAAAATGTATATTTTAACATAAGATGAGAGGGGAATGTAATTCAAATATCTATGAAGGAAGAGAAGTGTAATTTACTCTTATAAAAGAATCAAGCTTTTTATTCTTTCACACCACAATGCCTCTTCACCATACATCCCGTTCAAAATGAAGTATAGCTAACTAGATTGTCTCTTCACTTCAATCCATCATCATCGTTTCATCTTGAATCAATAATCCATCATCGTCTCCATTTCTTCTTCATCCAGATTACTTGTTTGTTAGTACCTCAAATGTCTTGTAATATTAAAAAGTTGTATTTCCATCTTCAACCTACTTTGGTCAATCAAATGTCTTGTAAAATAATAGATAATGTACTAGTAGCGCCAGTTATAGAATCCGTGCTGCCCTTATGTCAAAGAAGTCTCATAAATTTCAATTCAGTTCATGAAAGTTAAATCAGATTATGAAATTCCTCCAAAATAGTCTATACATGTGGAAAAAAAGCAGCATAAATAAGAATTAAGTCGCCACAAGATGAATCAACATGCAACAACAAAGATTAATACAAAATATATCAAAACAAAAGAATGCCTATTTAATCCTTGACTATCAAACCACAGCCGCTAAATCCTTGGCCATTAACTAGATAGTATATACCTTTCTCTCCCTTTCCTTAATCAACCTATGGGAAAAACAAAACCATGTAAAAAAAAAAAAGTCCTAAAATCAACGACTCTTTTGATTTTTAAGAAAAAATATTAATTATCATTTTTCAATTACACTCTCTTATTAACACTACGTCTATCACTCTCAAGTAAATATACTCCTTTAGTTTAGATTTGTTTTATTGTTCATTTAGTAATATGCGCTAGTGGAATCCACTAAATAAAAGAAGTATTATTTATGTCTATCTCTTTAATAAGTGTACAACAAATACAACATGGTAAAAGAAGCAGAGTCAAACTCATATTTTTGTATATATATTATTTATGTCTATTGTGATTTCACCATCAATAAGGGATAATTTCGGAAAAGTATATTTTTTATTCATTTGTACACTTTTATCAATCCGTGGGAAATAGATCTTAACTCATTTTTTTTGTCCTTCGATTATAGAGACACAATTTTGCTAATTCGGAATTTGATGAGAGATAAACATTATTTGTTGGTGTTATTCAAAATTATAAGAATTTATGTCAATGAAAAATATAAGTATAGTTTTAATCAAAAGCAAAATAATTCTAATCAAGATCAAAATATAAACTTATAATTTTAATCTAAAGCAAAATTATTTTACTAAAAATCAAAATTTTCATAAAAACTACTATGCATAATTTATACGCATGAACACAACTCGTCTAATAAAGAATAATTTAGTAAAAATATTATTTTTTTTGACAAAGTAAAAATATCATTTTATTATTCATATATTTTTTTTTTAATAAATTTTATTATTCATATGTACTCTCTTGTTTAAGACAAAGAGAAATTATGTATGGACCACCGAAACCGAATACATTTTCTACCAATATGCGACACTTGTTAATTTGTTGTGACTATGAAGTGAGTGAGTCCCAAGTAACAGCAACAACATAAATATCATGATCGTGTCTTTAAGGAGAGTAAGAATGGATTCTGAAATGGAACATAATCTGAATCTGATGAACATCTCACCGTCTAAGGTTCCTGATGGTTGGTTGGTTGAGCAACGACCTCGTCTCTCTAACCCCAATCACATTGACAAGGTAACCCTTCTTTTCTATTCCAGTTAATTTAATATTTCTTGCATGCATGCATCTTTGCACTTCGTAGTATTGAAAAATATTACACCGTCAATAGATCATGATTGCTATTTCTAAAGTCATGCATGTTATTAGTTAGGATTTGCTGACAGTGTAAAACATTTTACACAAACGGTGTATGACAATTAAGAATTTCTGGGGTTATTAGCCTACTTGACAAAAATAAAACGGGTACACTACTTGCCTTGACATAACGGTAAAATTGTTGTCACGTGATTGAAAAGTCACAGGTTCAAGTCTTCAAAACAACCTCTTCTGTAAAAAACAGAGTAAAGGTTGCGTACAATATACTAAAAGGGTTGTAGAGTTCAAATAGCCATGCACAACAATGTCATGTCTCCTAGGTCCATGAATGTTGTGTTTACGATGATTGATTTTGTCATCCGAAAAGGTCTAGCGGTACAGCTTGTTGCCCGCTTGCTTTCTATTCATGTGTAATTAATCCTTGATATATAAAAAAAAAGTTTTCATGAAAATCAAGTATTTGAAAGTCTGAACAAATTTGTGAGAACATTTGAAAACATAAATAAGATATTTCAATAAGAGCTAGAATGAATCCAAATTGAGACTAAATAGCTAAGTTACATTTGATTCAACCAACAAAAGCTAGGAAAGCAAGTTTTAATCCCTTACTATGCTTCATTTCTAGAGTTAGCACATTTAGGCTTTGATTCTATTATTATTTTTTGGTACATTATTATATTGTTCTCATCTAATTGGTTCAAACTCTATGAGTAATGTCAGTATTACATAGAGCCACACACTGGACAGAAGTTCCGTTCTTTGGCATCTGTTCAGAGATATCTAAATGCAGAAACAAGAGACTATCTTCCTACTGAGAGAATGATATCAGAAAACAAAAACACTGTGAGTTCTAATTTTTTGTTTACATCAGTTTCTGCTACTAACGCTACTATTGATTTCTTTGCTTGATAGTGTTGTTTTTGCTTTAGTATATATGATGGTAATTAAGAGAATTGCTAATGGAAATGATTAATTGCGTTTTGTTTAATCACAAATGAAAATATTTTCTGATATAGAGTTGAATGGAAGAAATTGAAGCAATTAAGAAATTCATTTAATACTATTTTATGTTTTTTATGCTGAGTGATCTTTAGAAGTATCGGTGTATCCTGTTTTGCTCGATAATCATGCTTGATTTGGGAAATGAATGAAGAGGACAATGTGTTTATCTGATCTTTGGAAGTATTGATGTATTCAGTTTTTTATGCATCTTATGCCCTTTTTTGTGGTTTAGATGTCGTTCAAGCTTCCCGATGGTTGGTTTGTTGAGCATCGACCCTGTCCATCTAATCCTGACCATGTCGATAGGGTAACCTTCTTTCTCCCCTTTGCATTGCTTAGTATCATACGATCGTATCATTCACCCTACGATCATATAATTCACCCTATGTTATTGGATGTAGGTACAAGATAGTGCAGCTCCACTGAAGTCAAATTATTATACATATGTAATTGAATAAATAATTGAAAATCTGAACAAATATGTGATGCGAGGGTATGAAAATATGGAGAAGTATATTGAAGTTTGTACAAGAAATTTCTAAATCTCATTTATTTTCTTGTAGTATTACATAGAGCAACACACAGGACAGAAGTTCCGTTCTTTGGTATCAGTGCAGAGATATCTAAATCAAGAAACAAGAGACTATCATCCTACTGACAGAGTGATATCAGAAAACAACGACACCGTGAGTTCTAATTTCATGTTCACATCAGTTTCTAGTATTATTATGCTCTCTTTTGGACAGTTTTCACTTTAATTCTGTGTAGTTTCGTTTGGCAATTTTTATTGACTATTTACTGCTCTCGATCCAAAACTCTCAATTTAATTCTTTGTAGTTTCTTTCAATGACTTGATCCGTACTATATTTACTGCAGACTTCCATCCAGTCTGTGACTGCACAGAATTTTCTTTCTCCGAAAGATTTCATGGCACGGAAATTTCCTTCCGCGAGAGATTTTGACGGACCTTTAACCGGACAAAATGCATGTAGAATAACACCCAAGGTGCCTAAAGCAAAAACAAAAAATCAAAATTTACTTTCAATCTAACAACTAATTCTGAAGTTTAAAGACTATGTACCTGACAGTGTAAACTTTTTTTAATCGGTCATCCAATCAGATTTCAACAATGATGACATTGTTATAGTAAGATCTGATTGGAAGATTGTGTAAAAATGTTTTACACTTAAGTGCATAGTCTTTAAACTCTTATTTGTATGGACTGCCACTATCTAATTTGTGCTGCCTTTTTAGTTTGTTATCAAATGTGGCTCTGTAGAGCAAAGTGCTCCAAGTATGAAAAGTTACGAAAAAAATGATACTCGGAAGAAAATAAAAACGGGGGAAGACGATAGAGGTTCCATCCATAACTTAACAAGACCACCAACAAAAGTAAGCTGGGTTTTGTCTGGTCCAGAGGGCTTCTGGTACCCTTTCCTAGATGATCATATTGTACCAGCATCTGAAAAGAGGAAATGGTCCGAAGCCTTTTCGATATACATCAATGAATTCGAAGGAGCTACTAGTGGAGTTTATAGTTGAGGTAAGCTTAAACCACATTAAATATGTTTGAATGGAATTCACTAATTTGATGCTTTCAGAAGCACTGATATCACTTGTTACTTGATTTCATCCATCTTTGCAGGATTTAACACGGAGAAGACATGACATGTTGTTGCCTATGTTCTGTCAGTATGTAGCTTAGGTTGTAGAATATATGTAAACTTCGTTTTAGCATATTTTGTGTCACGCTGGTTCTAGAAACAATACATTATTTTTTGGTTGCACAAACCTTCAAGAACCTTATAAGGGATAGGCACTCTGGTGAATGATTGAAGTTTCAACTTATTGTCAAATTTCAGTCTCAAGACTAGACTAGTGATGATTTAGTTTTGTTGGAAAAACTTTTGTACAGAGATAAATAAATATTATGTAGTGTCTTTTATTGTGTGGTTGGTGTTAATATGACTATGTTTCAAGCTTAATATCCGAAACTAGGACTGTTTATGGTTCGTTTTAGGAGGAAAATCAAATTGAAATGTTGCAACAGTTTTATAAACTGAACTGAACCGTTAAACTGTTCGCTCAGAACCGAATTGATATTAAGGTTCAATTTAGGTTCTGTGGTTTCAAATCGAATAGGGACTATCTTTTCCAAAACCGAACTGTACTTTCTCGATCTGAACTGATTCTTTTTTAACCCAACCGTGTCAATTTGCTATTATTAAATAATGTATGATTTATATGATTTTCTTATAATGGTTTGATAAAAAATTATACATTGATGATACTCCCTCCGTTCCAAATTGTATGATGTTTTGGACATTTCACACGTATTAAGAAATGCAATTAATATTGTGTGGAAAAAAGATATTATGAGTTGTTTTACAAAATTGTTCTTACTAAATAATATGGGAAAGATAAATGAAAGAATTGAAAGAAGAGAGAGTAATAAATAGTTAAGGTTATAATAGGAAAAATAACATTAATGTTACATTGGTATTGTAAAACAACATATAATTTGAGATAAATTTTTTTTCCCAAAGCGACATACAATTTGGGACGGAGGGAATATAAGTTATTATTCAATGTATTAAAACATTTCATGAGAGGCATTAGTGAATGAATAAACATATTTAAGATAGAAACAGTTTGTTACCTATTAATCAAGAAAACCAGAAAACCACAGTTGACTGAGAATGCTGAATTGAAATCTCGAAGTAAAAGAAAGAGGACTAAAATTGGTTGACGACTAGATTGAGAATGCTGAATTGAAATCTCGGAATTGAAACCACAGATGACGACTTAAATTGGTTGACGATGGCGAAAGACGGCGTTGGTACATTGTGTAGAAGTTGTGTACTTGTAAGGAACGTTCAAGTAAGCGAAAATCTTAGGAGAGTTAAGGGTTTTGTTTTATGCCATGGTAAAGCTATGTTTGGACTAACCCTTTAAAATTGGCATCATCATCCTACTAACCCAACTAGGTTATAAAAAATAGTTATGATAAGTTTTTTTTTTTTTTGAAGGGGAATACTAATTATAAGTTCTTAGTTATTTATTTTCAATTCCATTCCATTGCATATAGGTATTATACATTTGGTAAAATAAAATAGAATGATATGACTAAAAAAGTCCAAAGGTGAATGAAAATATTGTTTTGAGTTGAAATGTGAACACCAATATATATGTAATTCCGTCGTTTATTTTATTTTTCTGTGACGCCAGCCGAAAAACGTAAAGCTACAATTTTGTTATTTATCATCAATCAATAAATCTAATTAATTGGCCAAATCCAATATATTTAAGCAAAGTAGCAAGCATGGTTTCGTGGTGTAGTTGGTTATCACGTTAGTCTAACACACTGAAGGTCCCCAGTTCGAGCCTGGGCGAAGCTATTTTACTATGCATGTTTATTTTTATTTTGTACTCTTAAGCTACCTTCATAATTCAAGTCAAGAAAGGATTCAATAGGTATCTTGCACAACAAGTTAACAACTTTCATATTACAAAACACCTTGCTTCACATAATTATCAAAATCCACTAGTAAAATTACTTCAACTAAGACTACTACTATTTTACTATTGAAAACATTATTTAAGCAGCCAAATGAAAAAGGGTTCACAAAATTTGAGAGAATCAAATCACACCTTCCAGCAGAAGAAGAAATCAGGTTTCGATTCTCAAACTGCAGGAATATAACCCAATGTCTTGTAAAGTTGTAATTTACCAAAGTTGCATTTCCATCTTCAACCTTCTTTGATCCTTCAAATGTCTGTCTTGCAATAGAAATAACAGATATTGAACTAGTGTAGGCCACTGACAGAATCTGTCCTGCCACTGTCAAAGAAATCTTGTAAATTTCAATAACAGATTATGAAATTCCTCCAAAATGAGTCTATACATGAGAACAAAAATAGCACAATAGAAAAACTCTTATAATTAATAGTTATGCTATTTAGAGTGACAAATATTACAACGAAGGTACTGCGAATCAACATTCAGGATGTTTTCGTGAAAAACTTTTCACTATAACTATCATTTCCGATCCAAGTAATATAGTTCAAGACAAAACACTTAAAAACAATGCAAATTATTAAAATTTGGATTACACAATAACTTAAGCAATTATAATGCATGGACTGGTGACCATCTTACATCATTAATTTCTCAACAAGTTAGATCGCAGTAATCATTTACACAATAAGTTATTTCTCAAAGAAGTAAATATCAACCAAAAAACAACTTACATTAATTTCAGGGTTCATTCAAGATGGCATCCATGACGCAAGAAGAGTTTCCTATTTTCGTCGCTCAAAGGAAAATTAGGTGGAGCTGCTATCTTTCTCAAGGATGGCCTTAAACGTACCATCGAGACAACAACATTAGCATTCACTTCATGACAATGATGCAAATTGATCTCTCTGAGTTGAGTGCAGTTTTTTACCACATGGATCACACCCTCTATTGTGATATTTTCACAATTTTGCAGTGACAATTGCAAAAGCCTAGGACACCTCTTTGAGATCACATAGAGGTCTTCATCGCCAACACGTGTATACGACAAGTTCAACACCTCCAGCTGAGCTTCAAAGTTCATTCCTAACAGCTTCACTATTGAACAACGGGATAAGTTTAAGTGCCTAATCTTAGAACATCTCCTTAAAACATGACAAATACCTTCTTCAGATATGTCAAAGCAATTGCTCAAATCAAGCAGTTCCAAATTGGGAAAATTGGAAGCAAACATCACGATCTTTTTATTTTGTAACTTATCATTGTTAGCCAAACGAAGATACTTGAGTTGAGGGCTTACATCACAATTCCTTTCTATTCCATGTGCAGTTCTTGTGCATGCCATTATGATTTCATTAAGTGAAGGGCACTTCCTATTGAGTTCAAACAAGGACGATTCTGTAAGCATACATTCACTAAGGTTTATAGAAACCAAATCACCAAGAAACGAAGAGAACAAGGCAACATGGCTATCTTTCAAAAATCGGCTTTTTGAAGATCCAAATGTTGGATACGTTGACAATTGGATAACAAACTAACCAATCCATAATAACTATAGCCAGTGCAATATGCGAGGGCAAGCCTCTTCAAAGGAAGATTTTCCTTTGCAATAGAAGAAAGCAACTGATCCGAGATACGCGAATAGGACAATTCAAGACAAGTCAAACCCTTCAAACTCACCAATGAGCCAATGAAATGATAAGTATTCAAAATTCTATATTCTTGCGAACAAAAAATAGGTGAAAGGGATAAAGACCTCAATGTTGGTCTTTCACGAAGAGCAGAAGCAACAACGTCTGGGTTGGTTATTTGATAACAATCAAGCATGGCAGCTTCTTCAAGATACTTGCAGTTCTTAAACAAGTCGTAAACTAAACTGTTGTTGATGTAATAATGACCAGATAGATTAACCTTGCGGAGTTTAAAAAGTGTCAATGAAAGAGCCTCTACTCCAACAAGGAATCTGTTTGTGTGACTTATAAAATTTGTGGGGTAACTAAGGTCAAGTTCTTGGAGCAAAGGAAAACAGTCCGTAATGAGGTTGATGTCCGTGCTATAAATAGAACCAATGTTGGAACAAGTGAGAGAGGTCAAAGTTGTAATCTTTTGGGAAAAAGCTCGTAAACTAATTGCAGGAAATGTGAACACAGGAAAGTGCATAAAGCCACTTTTGTTGAATTCTTATCACATGGCAGTAAAACATGTTGGCATGTAATTTCTATGTTCACATGGAAAGTT
>Ga0099826_10001867_pt1 | contig 13136 bp, 9 predicted proteins | sample Mtrugardesep15_FD_76830 | JGI IMG/M metagenome (GOLD analysis project Ga0099826, IMG submission 76830) | Root nodule microbial communities of legume samples collected from California, USA - M. trunc garden sep15 | ecosystem: Host-associated > Plants > Roots > Nodule | place: USA: California... | reverse complement strand
ATATATATATATATATATATATATATATATATATATATATATATATATATATATATATAGTTGACAGTATTTTTTTTTAAGGAATCCAGTTGATAGTATTTGATTAGTTGCATATTTAAAAATATTTTACGCTGTTCTTCAAAAATATCAAAATTAATCGCTTATTTTAAAGGCACGTTGTTCAGAACTTTAAAATACAATAACTTTTTTTTGAATGAAAAATACAATAACTTTGTTGCTTTCCTCAACAAAAAAAAATCTTTGCTGCTTTATTTGATTAATCTAACTCTAAGCATTCACGTGAACCGCGAGGAGGCAACCATGTAAAAATATATATTTTTTGAGGGAAGGAGGCAACCTTAATATTTAAAGGTTGTTTTGCATCTTAAAAACACATTAATAGGTCGTTGTTAGGTGAAGGAATGAGGAAATATAAATGAAGTTTATATATATAAAAGGATTGATACTAACATGTATTTTATTTATCTTTTTATAATATATAAATAAGAGGAAATTACAAATTATTCGAGAAATGTTTTGAGAATTCCAGAGGACCTACAAAATTTATTCAAAACCTATACACATTTTAATACGTTCTCAAAATTAAAAATATATTAATATCTATATTTTTTTTTTTTGTACAAAAGTACACCCTCGTATTAAATAAGGTCGTAGATTTCTATCTCTCTTCCTTACATAGCTTTTTGTATCCACGTCTCTTTAAACTCTAAAATAAGCTTTAACGTATGTTTTGGGGAGGAGGATTTTGGACTATAAAAGATGGCTTATTTTTGTTTTCTACATTAAGCACACTATAAAATGTTTTTAAAAACAACTAAGTTGTGGTTGAATGATCATATATCAATATTTTCTTTCAATTTAATTAACATCTTACATACCTTGTGAGTTTGTTTCGTTTAAAAGTTATGAAGGAATGATAGTGATTTTAATCGAATGAAAGTGTAAAACTACATTTTCCACCTTAGTAATACATAATGTCACATTAGATAAAATAATATTTCAAGTCCAAATTTTATATAAATACTCTCTCCCATTCAAATATCTCACTTTTGCAGGGGAGCTAAACTTAGATTAGAAGGAATTTCATACTTTCTACAATTTTTGTCCGGTATTTAAACAAAGGGAAATGTTAACGAGTATTTCTGGGTACTCTTTAAGCGCCTAGAATAGTAACTTTTTTATGAAAAATTGTGTATTTAATACATTGAAAATTGAACTGTTTGACTTTTTTAAAGAATAATTTTATAGTGTAGTATGCTTAAAAAGTGCTCCAAAAACACTCGTTAACAAGACCCTTAAACAAAATACCTAAAATTTTAAATAAACCCCCTTCCTTCCCCTCCTCCATCATCCTCTAACAAAACAAATTTTAAAAGTATTAACACCATAGTTCTCCTTTGGTGTATAAGTTAGTCATACATATACACCTTACTCATTCATAACATTTTTATATTAGGATGCATTAAACACTCAACCTCTCCAATAATAAAATTAAAACTCACTCGCTCCAACAATATACTCATTTACTTCAAAAATACTTATCAAGTAGGGTTTGCAAAATATCAAAATCAAAGGTGAATTTTCATAGGAGCTTATTGGTAGGTGTTAATGTGAAGGAGTCTTAGTTATTACAAGTCGTTAATACTTTAAATTGTAAATTTGGTTGAATTCGGTTTGTCTATTTTGGTCAAAAATTGATGTAAACAAAATATTTTTCAAATTCTTTAAAAAACATAAAACTCAAAATACTCCTAAGTAAATAGTAAAAGTAATCTAAAAATGTTTTATGTAAGAGGTGTGTTATTTGAATAATCATTTGGTTGATACTTACTCCGTCCCTAATTATAAGACTTTTTTGAGAAATTTTTTTTTTTGTCCCTTTTTATAAGATCCCTTTGGTATTTCTAAGTACATTAATTATTTCTTTTGCATCTTTTTCTTCAATCAACAATAAATATTATGTTGAAAACATAAATTAACTCTCTCTTTTAAAGATAAAATCGTAAAAACAATAGTAATTATGTACAAATTTAATACTACAACCAACTTTCTTAATCTTTGAAATTTTGACAAGACTCTTATATTTATAAGTGGAGGTAGTAATTTATTGGATAACCATAAATTTATAAAAAAAGATAAATATTAATATAAAAATTAAAGCAATACAGAGATAAAATAAAAACATAATTTGAACATGAGTGTCATCGAATTGATATACAAATATAAATACGTCTAAAATACGTACACCTTTATTATAAAATGAATGGGAGTAGACATGTGCCCAATCAAGAAATAGATTCCCAATTCTGTGGGTCTCTCCCCCCATGACCCCACCGGGCCCCCAATCACCTCCAATCCACATGCGCTCCCCCTCTTACTTGGATCACTTGTCCTTACCTTGCACTTTCTCACACTTCCTACCCTTTTTTTTCTTCTTCAAAATTTCCCGTATTTTTCAATTATTACAAAGTCATCATTTTCAGTTTATTTTGTTAGTTTCAGTTTTATATATTTATTCAACTGAATCATTCAAATTAATTTTTTAAAATATAAAATAATTTTCACAACTATTAAAACAAGTATAGTTTTGTCCAACCAAAAAAACAAATATAGTTTCAAATATAAAAGTTTGATCTATTAGTAAAATGAAGACCTTGAATTAAAATATTATGATTTGAGCTATGCTAATATCTTAGAAGAAAGGTAAAAATGTAAATAGTTTTTTATCAATCAAAGATATCTTTAACGCATAATTGCAAAAACTAATATATTTAAAATTTTTGAGATTTATTTAAGAGGTTGATCTCATATTTTTTATACACTTTAATTTGAGATAGAACGTTAGACCAAATGGTCAAGGGGTTCAAACATCCAATACACACTAATACTTTTATAAATGCGTTTTAAGCTTAAAGTCTTATCTATCTTGAATTAAACACTATCCCTGATCTTAAATTGTTTTCATTACAAAATAATATTCATTCCGTTTGAAAATACATGTCGCAGTCACACATGTCAATACACAACTTTGATCATTAATATATTTAATTATATATAATAACAAATTATAAAAATTTAATATTTTAAAAATATTTATTTATTGAGACAAACCAAATAACATTTTACATATTAACATTTGTATATGTATAGTTTCCATCATTAATAAATCTTACTTAACAAAATATAATCTTATCTTTCCTAGAAGAAAAAAGGTCTTATCTCAAACATTAACCGTGCCTTTACTTAGTTCATATATCTATCTAAAAAAAAACTATACATTTTTTTTTTACAAAAACAAAATGATATTCATTTAAATCGAAAGATTACATCATTCAACACCGCTAAAATCGTAAAGGATTAATCTGCGAACAAACTCACAGTATCCAAGTTAATAACATATAACGGCATAATGTCTACAAAAATATAAGATAAAATTAAAGTCACTAGAATATCCATGGCCTTCGGATCTGCAACGTTGATGTCCAAATATTTGATTAAATAATGAATCTTTCAATATGAATCAAATGAATACCGCAGAAAAACGAGAAATCAAACAACTCCGTACGAACAACAAAATATACCTCTTATCTCTTTATATTCTTGGTCTTATTTTAGAAAAATATTCTTAGTCATTATCAATAACCCATACATCATAAAATAAAAAAATCTCACGCTATAATTTCTTACCTAATCAACATCGATTATTCCATTAAAAATACCGATTACGATAATAAATACAATAATTATCTATAATTAAAATAATTTAAAATGAATCCAATTTCCAATTTCCCACCCCTCGTGTCTTTATAAGGTCCACGTTCACTTCACCTTTTCTTCTCATTCTCACCTTCTTCATCTTCTTCCTCCCAAAAATGGATTCCTCTACTCTCTCTCCAGCCATGAAACTCATGATCATCCTCATCATATCCACCTTCACAGTTTCACTGGCCCTAGACATGTCAATAATCTCCTACGACAAAACCCATCCAGACAAATCAACAAGCAAAAGAACCGACAAAGAAGTGTTGACTATGTACGAAGAGTGGTTAGTGAAACATGGAAAATCCTACAACGGTTTAGGTGAGAAAGACAAAAGGTTTGAGATCTTCAAAGACAACCTTAAATTCATTGATGAACATAACGGTTTGAATTCGACATATAGATTAGGGTTGACTCGGTTCGCGGATCTAACTAATGAAGAGTATAGAAGCAAGTTTTTGGGAACAAAGATCGATCCCAACCGTAGGATGAAGAAATTGGGAGGTGAACGTAGCAATCGTTATGCGCCACGTGTCGGTGATAAATTGCCTGAATCTGTTGATTGGAGGAAAGAAGGTGCTGTTGTTGGAGTCAAAGATCAAGCAAGCTGTGGTAAGCACTTTTTTTTTTTTTTTTTTTTTTTTAATAAAAAAATTAATAAAGCTAAATTCTTTTCTTTGTTTCTAATCATCATGCTTTAAAGTATATAAAAAAAAATCATCAAGCTTTGATATTTTTTTTTTGTTTAAAAAAGGCTATAATAATATCTACTGTCTGTTTTTATTGACTTATTGTGAATATTATTTTGTTTTTAAATTTTACGATCTTATATTTGATTTACTGCAATCCATGTGATGTAACAATATCTGGAAAAAAAAATCTTTAGTGTTAATGATGTAATTTAATTTGTGGCTGAAAAAAATATTGATTTATTTATTGTATTTTAAAATTAAATATAAGGTTTTTAATTTTAGATTTTTTCTTATTTTATTGGATATGTTATTAGGATTATATGATTTTGGTCATGGTTTTTATTTGTGATCTAAGTATGATATGAATCAAAGTATCAAACCTGGTCCTGATGGAAAAAATTATTTGCTTAAAAAGAATTTGAAGAAGAAATTTACAAAATTTTAATTCATACACCGATAATCAATTGTCCTCATAACTCTCGGATCATTCAAAATGTTTGACTTTAATTATATACAGACATATGATTGATTTTGATTTGTTGAGAGTGTTGAACTAAAAACAATTCTTTGGATTTCTTTTGCAGTATGGATTCCTTTTTCTTTTTTTTTGGTATTACTTAATACTTAAGTTCTTTGTTTTGTAGTCATATAAGGTGTGGTTGGAAAGATAAAGAGTATCATTTATAATGACCACTACAGCTGATGGATATCTTACACCTAAAATCACCAGGATTCTTGGTTTGCATTTGTGTGTTCAATATGAATTTAATTGATATGCACTTTTACCTATCAATCAATCATAACATCGCTCAAAATATATGACTTTAATCATATCTACCTTAAAAGTCATATGAAATATACTTGGTGATTGTTTAACTATCTTAAAAGTTTTACGACGAAGGTGCATCAACATCAATCTCTGAATATTCTCAAAATTGTCAATCAGACTCGGACTCTTCAGCTCCCAAGAGTTCTCAATATATCAATTATTGGTTATTAATACAGCTCTCTCTATCTTACCATATTATTATGCTTTTTTGCTTGTCAATGGATTAGTAAATAAGTAGCAATCACTCTTTTAATGAATATCCAGGATTAACTGGGTTTCATTAAGGAAAATGTTCGTTCTTGGCTTCTTTTAATTGTATTCATACTATTTAATTAGTTTCATGGCAGTGATAAGTCTAAAGAATCTCTTGTCATCCACAAAAAAATTGCTAATATCTTCTTTTTTTCAATGAAGGGAGTTGTTGGGCATTCTCAGCAATCTCAGCTGTTGAAGGAATAAACAAGATCGTGACAGGAGATCTAATTTCACTATCAGAACAAGAACTGGTGGACTGTGATACATCATACAACGAAGGATGCAATGGTGGACTCATGGATTACGCCTTCGAGTTCATCATCAGTAATGGTGGCATTGACTCTGAAGAGGATTACCCTTACAAGGGTATTGATGGTAGATGTGACCAAAACAGGGTTAGTCACTTAGTCATTGATTTTTTAATGACAATAGTATATGCTTGTGAATTAGTAGAACTAATTGGTTAACACTCTAATTCTTACATTGGTTATTTTCTTTGTGTGCAGAAAAATGCTAAAGTTGTTACAATTGATGACTATGAAGATGTTCCTGCTTATGATGAATTGGCCTTGCAAAAGGCCGTTGCAAACCAACCTATCGCCGTTGCTATTGAAGGAGGCGGTAGGGAATTTCAGTTATATGAATATGTAAGTTTCTAAATTCAATTTACTCTGAATCTAGGAAACCATGTTTTCAAGGATATGGATTTCCTTAGTGCATTAGATTCCTTAGTGACTACAATCAATCCATCTCCGAAAGAAAGATATCTCTAGTGGTTATATAACATGGGAGAAATGAATGGAAAGAATCGAAATTTCCAATGTATCTAAGCCATTTTGTGTCTAACATTACATTTGAAATTTTAGTTCCTTTCCCCTCCTTTTATAGGCCATTCATTTTCCTCATTGCCCATACATTTGATAGAGAAAAAAAAAATGCTACATATTGATTTTGAATAAAATAATTTGTATGGCAGTGGTTTTGCTCTAACTATCATTCAAATTATCTTCAATAACCTGTTAATTTATTTTATCGACTTTGCTCTCCCAAGATTAATACTTGCTGATACTTTTGCTGAACTTCCTCATTGAATGTATTCCATTTGTCTCTTGTCAGGGTGTATTTACCGGTAGATGTGGTACAGCACTAGACCATGGTGTTGCAGCTGTTGGATACGGTACAGAAAACGGTAAAGATTATTGGATTGTGAGAAATTCATGGGGTGGTAGCTGGGGAGAACAAGGCTACATCAGACTCGAACGTAATCTGGCTTCAAGCAGAGCAGGAAAGTGTGGTATTGCGATCGAGCCATCTTATCCAATTAAGAATGGAGAGAATCCCCCCAACCCTGGACCATCACCTCCTTCACCTGTCACGCCACCATCTGTCTGTGACAGCTACTATAGCTGTGCTCAAGGCGCTACTTGTTGCTGTATTTATGAGTATGGAAGATCTTGCTTTGAGTGGGGATGCTGTCCTCTTGAGTCTGCTACTTGCTGTGATGATGGCTACAGTTGCTGCCCTCATGAGTATCCTGTCTGTGACACTTATGCTGGACTTTGTCTTAAGGTATGGCCAAGTCAACCTTATCTTTTACTTGCATTTTTTGATTTGATTTTCACTTGGAACCAATGATTTAAAAGCAAACCTGGACATTGAAACGTTAAGACCTCAGTCATGGTTCAACCGTTTTAAACAGCTCAAATTGGAATGAAACCAGGATCAAACAGTTTAAATAACCGAACTGTAGATAGTGTCGGTTCATTGCTCAACCGGTTGAACTGTCTGGTTCCATTTTTAAAACATTACTTGAAACTAATTATTGGCTACTATTTTGGATTTTTTTCCTGTTGATAGTGTGATGTCCCTTTTGCGTTGTCAGTTTTCATTTGGACTTTTTGAATTATGTTTTATCTTTTCAATTAAAATATGCTTAAAGTTTTAGCAGAAAAAACAATTTTTTAATGATAAGTGTTTGTGAGTGAGTTAAATGAGATAGTTTTCTTAAAAAATTGAGATGCAGATTATGTTTATCATAAGATGATTTCAGATTATTATCATAAGTTTTCTGTGATAGCCTATAATTTTTTTTTATAAGAAGCTTATGCAGAGTTAAACTAACAAGCTCTTTGGATTGTATTATTTGAGTTTATCTACTGAGACTGTTTGGGAGAACATAGGAAAATAGCCTATAACATGTCTATTAGCTGTTTTCATCATATTTTCATAAGCTCTTCAGAATACAACTTATAGCTTGAATAAAAACAATTCGACTTTATCCAAACAAAGTCAAATTCTTAGGGGAAAAGAACTTATAGAACAAGCTCTTAATTTAGTTGTTTTATCGGGAATTATCCAAATTTGTATGGATTGTTTTCACTTTTGCTTATCCAAATTTTATGTGCTTGATCACAGAGCAAGAACAACCCATTGGGAGTGAAGTCATTCAAACGCACTGCTGCCAAGTCTCACTGGGCCTTTGGAGGTAAGAACAAGATGAGCAATGCTTAAGTCATCAACTCAAAAATGTACGTGCTGAAGGAGAAGATGAGGAGGAACTCAGGAAGATTTTACGATACAAACATATTTGTTCGCTATTTCATGATACAAACAGATACATTGTGTCAAATTTCAGTCACACACTGACTGTGTACATAACTATGCATTGTATTTGCATTGTATTTCTATTCAAATTCCAAACCCAGAACTTATTTAGTATTGTACTTTTCATCTTCTGTAAATTATCTGATGATCATTCAGTAATGCTTGGATGTATCCATATCATATATAATAACATGTTCATGTGTTACTTTTGTCGAGTACCCTGGTCCCTACGTGAAAGCATGCATTGATGCTTTATGTCTTTAGCTTAATTGCGTAAGTTGTGAAGATATTTTTTGATTTGATACATTATATTTTGATAGAGAAAGCGCATGTAGGACAGATTGATGATGGTAATATATAATCAAGTATCCATGTTGAAACAATGAATGCATTTAGATTCCAATTTGAAACAAAGGCTCGTTTGTCACATAGTATATAGTCAAATTGGGATATGTATTGTGTATTGTTCAACCATTTTTTTGAATGGTGTATCATAGCGTATCGTGTATTGTAAGATACTTGGACAAGACAAATTTGACTTAAAATATCATATATAAACTACAAAATACTTCAAATTAATATAAAACTCAAGTCATAAACAAAAGTAAATAACATAAAGAATCCTTAGTTCAATCAAAAGCAAACATATAGACAGTAGAGTGTAGAGAAACAAATGGTGTATGTGTTGGAAGCTGTAAAGGAAGAGAAAGTGATTGACATTTTTGGGAATAACTCCAAATCAATTGGTAGTAGGTTACAAAACAAAATTCTTGAATACAAAATGGTTCACTTGCATTATTTGATGGCTCGCGTAAACCCGATCCAAGGAAATGAGGTAAATTTGGGGTTTTCTAGAGGGTCATGCAAAACTCGACTCGGTCCCATGTCTGATCCATAAAAAAAGGAATCTTTTTGGGGATTTCCCGTGTTGCGCAACCCGAGCATGTTTGTGCAACTGAAATGCAAATGTCACATTACCGTAGGTAGATTGAATCTGGATACATATGATACATCCACGATACATGACATACGTCTGGGATACAGTGTCATTTGGGATACAAACCCTAATACATATCACCAATGATTGTTTTCGTATCGTATCTGGATACGTATGGTTGGATACTAACTACACTGCAGATTATCATAGGGTTTTTTATTTTTATATTTTAAATCTATTGTGTTTGTTTATCATAATGATTTTTTTTTCCTTCCAAAAAATGTGTTATGAAAAATAATTCTATGAAAAAATGTGTGGTAGAGACAAGTCGCCAATAATTCTTTTCTTTGTATCCGAAGGATTGTATTGATTATTTGAATCTGGGTATAGGGACCAAGTTAAACGTGCTTGCTAATATGCATAACAGGATGGAGCAATCAAATGTGGGTTGATGGCTGGTTGAGGAGACAGCTGCTTTTTGAGCCCCTAACCATTGCTCATTAGCACCTATCGAACGACAATTAATTGTCATTTGGTACACCGATTTCAAAAGTGTGTCTAATAGTAGTCAATTACTGTTCTCCCTTTACTAGGTGCCTAAAGAGCAATTGTCGGTTGTGGAGGCTTGATTTGAGGCTTTGCTGGTGAATGTTTATATGGTTTTTCAAAAACTTCAAATAGTTGTAGAGCTTACACTGCTGAGTAATGTAATGGGGGAGTTTATGAGGGGTTTGCCTTGGCGTCAGGGACGGATCTATTCATATCACTAATATTTCAATTATTATATAGCATATAGCAATATATTGACACTTCCCTGTAATTGTTCTGCTCCTAAACAATTTTTTTAGGGCAATACAATCAGATAAATACTTTTTAGGGCGCACACAAATAAAAAAGTTAAATAATATTAAATGATATAACTAAGTTATTCATATAAATTGCCCTCACATTTTAAATTTTTTGGATCCATCCTTGCTTGGTGCGGATGCATGGTTTTGAGAAGGTAGAGTTGCATGTGTAGTTGTGAGGAATTTGACAAATTTTCAAGTGGGCAGTAGTGTGGGATGACGGTTGGTGCAAAAAATTAGAAAGGATTTTGGAGTTGGAGTGGGGGTTGAAAATTTGCAATTTGTTTCATGCGGTAAATTGAGTCTGACCTTTAGCATCTTTTTTATGTTACAAAAATTTTGTCAAAGTGTGAGCGATTCAAATTTTTTTTGCTATTAAAATTCAGGCCCCAAATTCTAAGCTTATAACTTATTGGACAATTACAGGTTTAAAAGTCAACAATCGGGTGCGATTGTTTCACTCGTTGCTATTTTTTGGCTTCTTGGTTGATTCATAAATCAGTGTTTTTGTCTATGCTCAGTGAGCTATTGTCTAATGATATTTTGCATAGAAAACAACTTCATGGACATCTACAACTGAAAAGAAAGAAACAAATTGAAATTAACGTTGAATCTCAAAATTGTGTTCTTGAAAAAATTATTTTCAAATATCCTACAATTTCTGTTCATAATGATGTAAATCCAAATAATTTAATTTTCTACGGCTAAAAATTTTACGGAATGAACAAGTAAATAGCAATAACGAAGAGCGAGATAATTTGAGTGAAATCAATGAATATGAGCATATTCATGCCTTTGTTGGGAACAACTTGCTCAATCTATATTATCTTTATGTGCGTTTAATTTGCTAAAAATATGGCACTACACTTGATAACTTCTTCTGAATCCGTTTGGTTTAGAGATTGATCATAGGACTAGATAAAACACGACAAAAACAAGATCTTTTGTCCCTCACGAGTCCATGGGACAATTTTTTGTCCTTAATAGACAATAAGGACGTCAGGAGTCCATAATGAAGTCCTTTCCTGTGCCAAAATACTCTTTTTATTTTCAAACAAAAAATGTTAACTCTCTCTCTCTCTTATTTATGTATGAATAAAATATACTGTTTTGTGAATCAAATGTGTCCTAAGATGTAATTTACAAGATGAATTACTAAAAATTATCATAAAGGAGATATGATGACATATTACAAACTCTTTAGGAAATAAGGTTTAAGTGATTAGAATCACCTTCCCTAAAAAAAAAAAGTGGCTAGAATCACCTATCGAGAATGAGTTATCATCTCCACACCCTAAATTTTTCTTTAAGAAAAAACATGAATTAAGTGGTCCACAATTAACTTCAATGAATAAATGAATTGATTGACAAATCATATTTCAAAACAATCTTAAGAGCTTATAAGAAAAGAAAAAGAGAATTAGAAAGATGTTTTAGTTAGGATATAATTTATGTTGTGATTAAAATTTTTAGCTTTTTTTTAACCAACAAGACTATATGTAGAGATCAATCGGTATCTCTTCTCTCTCTTGAGAAGATTGTTGAATGAGATCATCTTATGCAAGAGCAATGCTATTTCCTACGAGAGGGAAATCCACGATCTTTTGTAATGCACGGTATAAACAATATTTTTTTTTAATTGATAAAATAAAAACAAAAAATGGTTGTTTGGTGGAAAACATGGGGTGCTTGTGAATTAACGAAAACCAAGAATACAAAAGCACGTCCATGTTTTCCACCAAACAACTATTTTTGGTTTTTATTTTATAAATATAAAAAATACTACTTATGCCGTGCATTACACATGATCGTGGATTTTCCTATCGTAGGAAATAACATTGCTCTATGCAAAAACATCATATCACGTCTTTTTTTTTTTGTTGCCAAAGAACAATATAATAAATAAAAAAGAAAAGTTACAGAGACTAGGGAGACATTAGACCTGACTCAAGAATACATCGTGGTGACCAAGTGGAACAACCATAAACTATTCTAACAAAAATTCATCCATCACGTGCGCAACCTAGCAAACCCGCGTACGGGCGCGAAACCAAGTTAAAAAAAACATGACTAGTGAACACCTATAAAGAACATTTAGGGTTTAAAAATGGTGTATGGATTGATCGCCAACACGCTACCATAATTCAAGTGTCAACAGCTCCCTGAATAAAACATCAAGCATAAAAGTTCTTTCGAGCATAAACATTATGTGCACAGTAAAGGACTGACAACAGATAACTGGGCGATACCCGAAATTGAGGCAGACGTGACGCCTTGAAACCTCCAAATCTCAACAGATCTGGAACATTAGAGAATCGAAGAGGTCAGACCACAAAACACTTCTAACAGACACATAAGACCTCAGTCGAGTCCAATACATTATTAGTAACCAGACCCTTTTGGGTTAAGAGAACCATACCCATTCGAGTTTTTGAAACTGAACCAACCAGACCCGTAACCACGAATCTAAAGCCACCCAATCAATCTCTGATCACGAACAAAACATTAAAAACATGAAGGAAAAAAACATAAAATAAAATAAATACCAAACCGCCGGAGACCCACAGAATGAATAGCTCGCCGCGAAGAACAACAACACATGAACAAAGTAACTGGCAACAAAATAAAAACACGACAACACCCCATAACTAACGTACTAGATATGAGCAGCAAACCATGAGCAAAACACAAGTGAAATTCCAAATTTGATTCCAAGTCACCACTCTTCTCTATGTGTTGATATGAATATGTGTTGACTTCTAAGACAACATCAAAATGAAAAGAAAAAAAAACCTACGACGCGGTTTAGCCCACGACCCAGTTCGCGACCCGCCAGAATTCGCCCACGACCCGGATAACGGTCACCCACGACGCGCAAACGTGTGGAACATGGGGATAAACATCGGCAGACGCGCGAGCAAGGAAAACGTGGAACACGTGGGAAAGACTTAGTCTTGCGGAAATTTCGGAGCAAAAAAAAATCTGAAAGTTTTTTTTTTATTTTCTGAGCCAAAAAAAAATTCCTTTTTCGACCCAGACCCAAGCCCGGCCGGTCGGACGGACGGCGGCGGCGTCGTCGCGCGCGTGTTATATAATTTTTGGCATGGCTCACTCCGTTCACAAAAGTGGGTACCCCAAGGGCACACCCTTGGGATTGAAATCCCACATATATAAACACTACTAGAGTGTGT
>Ga0099826_10001866_pt1 | contig 13136 bp, 9 predicted proteins | sample Mtrugardesep15_FD_76830 | JGI IMG/M metagenome (GOLD analysis project Ga0099826, IMG submission 76830) | Root nodule microbial communities of legume samples collected from California, USA - M. trunc garden sep15 | ecosystem: Host-associated > Plants > Roots > Nodule | place: USA: California... | reverse complement strand
TAAGAGTGACGACTACTGAAAGTGTGCAAAAACATTGATTTGAAGTACTTGTCAGTTAAAGAAGTGCATAAACAAAAAGTGTCAATTGAGTATATTGATACAAATTTAATGATAGTGGATCCAATCTGTCAAGCAAAGCGTTGCCACCCAAAAAGTTTATTGGCTATGTTGAAAGGATGAATGTTACATACAAGTCCCTGTTAACATTACAAAGTGATATATAAGATTGTAAAGCTCGTCTATGATACTTACGAGTTCAATTAAATTTGTGTGTTATTTTTTGTTAGCCGCATTATATGGAATACCTATGGACATGGTATTCCTTATTGTTTTGATGTGATGGCATGATGTGTCTTGGATAAATTGATGAACCCTAGGAAACTATGAATTACGGTTTTATGCTTACATCTTTATGCTAATTTAATTAGAGAAATTACCGTCTTACGAAATGAACACAATGCTTATTTTATTCTAAGTTGATCTTAATGTGTGCAGGTGCGCCATGTGATATTTCTCCTCTGTCAGTTTGTAAATTATATAGAAGTGATACGATTACCTATATACTATCCCTCGCAGCAGGAAATGGATGATCCCAAATTGTATGCCGATAATGTCAGACGGTTGATGGCTACTGAGGTATTTATTTTGGTTATAGAATCAATATTTCTTTCTTGAAAAGGTAGTTAAATAGTTTGGAAGGATATGCCTATTTTATTACTGATGTTGATCGTTACACACATGCATGATGAATTGACACTATAAGACATCATCCAGATACACCACTCAATAGCTCTTCATAGATAATTGTTTTGATTAATCTGGCCAGTGAAATATTTTGCATTCAAAAGTTTGAGGAAAAAAGCAAGTATATAAAATATATGTTCAACCATGGTAAAAGCATAATGTAAATTAATTTTGTGATGCTTGTTGGAGTAGACAATATATGCATATCATAAATTATATTCAAACATGGTTTTTGTTAGAATTTTTCAAAAAAGTGTTTTGAGTATTAGGACTCTGTAATTTAGGCGTTTCAGATAACTCAGTAGCCTTGCTTCTGCGTGGGGGTTGTACCAGCTATATAGCACACTAGTACTAGACTTCGATTGCCAGAATAGGAAATTGACTGTAGTCACATCTGTGAATCAAAGTCTCTCTGACACCACTGGAAAGTCTGTGGATGACTTTCTCGTAAAAACTGTCATTAGATTGAAAGTTCTTATCATGTTGTATGAAATTTATATTCGTTTGGAACTGTTCTTTTGCGCACATTTATTTACGTAGAAGTCTTGTACTATTTTCTAGTGTCGAAAAATGTTATTTTTGTGCACACACATTACTGTTTTGGTAAAGCAAATTTTAAACATCCTGAATGGTGATTAAGAATAATTATTATTTTATTCCTTTTATTTTTATCTCATTACCGTCTGGCAAATTTCAAAATCTTCATTCTTTTCGTAGCACTCTTTAGTGTCGTACCTGTATTTATAGCCTAAGGTAGTATCCTCCATGTTATGTATTAACTATTTTGTTTAGGCAGGGTTCCTTGTAGCAAAGGGAAGTAACATTTATCTTATTGGTTGAAAGTTTTACTGTTATAGCGTGACTGCTGGTGATACCTTCTTGATTATGTCTATTGTATGTTCTGCTTGCAGGGTAATTTGATACTTTCTGATATCGGGCTAGCTGAAAAACGAATCTATCATGCTGCTCTCAATGGTAATAATAGCCTGCCTAGTGTTTTGCGTCCGAAAGACGATTGATAATTTCATGATCCCGGCTTCAATTGATATGTAGTTACACTCGAGTTTTGGTTTCAAACTTAGAATTTTCTTTAAATATATGAATGGACAGCTTGCGTGAGGGGTGTTATAGCTAATTCATTCTCCTCAACTTCAGAATGTTGTATAATTTCCATGTAAATAATGTAACCAATAATGTGTTTCAATGGCTGGTGAATGAGATACACAATTCAAGAGTCAAGTTTTATTCACGTTTTGATTGTGATAATGACCTTGCTCATTTTAGAAAAGCCATGTATCTGAATCTTCTGTTTCATGTCCCTGCAGGTTTGTTTTCCCAATGCTAGTTCTTCGGATACGTGGCTTGTATATTTATTGTATTGCTCTATTATTTATCAGGGAACAAAAAGAAATTAATTAGAAAATTATGTGTAGAGCAAGTATGTATCCAATAACTGTCTCTGGAGTATGATTGGGATTTTTGAACAGAGGCTGATGTATCTATAGTTATAGGATTCTCTCCAAGATTAACATAGGTGTTCTAACTTCTAAAATAACTTGCCGATTCTTGCTATTTAATATTATGTTTCACAACAAAATATACAAGCTTATGGTTGCATTTATCTTTCTGGTGCTGAGGTTACCCGTCTTGAAGCCCCAGGCGAAGAACAACACTCCTTTCATGAATAAATAAATCTTCAATTTAGCCTCAAGTATCATTCGTTTTTAATCAGCCTTTAAAATCAATACTTTCTTTTCAATTACATGAGAATCAACCAATTTGGTTCCTGCTTTTTTATGTACTGACAAGATAATTGAGTTTAGTATAACAAATTTTCATATACTGTAGAGATTATTTGGACGGACTCTTTGGTTGTTGGAGACTTTGTTTTATATATACACACATACAAGCCCCCTTTTTAGGTTTAAGGCAATAACCAAAAAGGATATATAAATAATTTCTTATTTACATGTTTATATAAATAATTTCAATTTCCCCTAAAAAAAAAAATCAATTTATACATCTTTTATTAATAAAACTTGTCAGTACAATTGAGCTAAAAACTCAAAAGTTTTGTAGGTTTATCGCGTTTAATATTACATTGAATAAACGATAGGCACACTTGGGAAGTGTAAAATACTTCCTAAAATTTATTACCATCGCGCCCAACCCCTAGTTAGCAGGGTCTGGCTGATGGAATGAATCCAACCAAGTAATTGTCATTATAGGGATTAAACAAGCAATTTGCTGCTGCATACTGTAAAAGTAATACATTTGCAAGCCTCATTTAATATTAGAACGATCAGTAATAAGCAACAAACGATATTGGAACAGGTCAGACTGAAATGCCTGATAATTTATTACCAGTACAACAACTGTATGTTACATTGATATCATCATACAAGCAATGATTTAATCTTCAATTAATCAATTGTTTTTTGAGGTACAAAAATCATGTTTTATCATATAATCTATTTGACTGAATATATATCTGAGCAGTGGAGGAAAGTGAGGAGGGGAGTACCAAGAAAGCTAACTACTGTTTCACCATGAAGGAACTTTTACAACTGCAACCACCAACTGCACTGGGGTTCTCGGTCACCTGAAATGAAACCAGAAAATCAATATAAATTTGGCTTTGGTTAAATGTCTTAAGAATGTCATTCAATGTTCTAAACGAGTATTGCTAGCACCAAAACAATTTTCTCATTCACTCGTGACTAGCCATTTCAATACCATTAAATGTATGCACAGTTACACGAACAATTTTCTGTTCACATACGCATACAATCTAAGGACTTTGAGCTTGATTCTAAATGCACATACCGGTTTTAAGGGTGTATAAACGTGCCTTTTATTGTGAAAATGACGGCATCACACGTAAAACATAAGTGAGAATTTATGTTGGTAGTTTTTTATGCTAAATAATCGCTGAAATAACTGGACCACAGCTGGTTATAGCTAACTTCGATTACAAAGGATACTAAATAGCAAAAGCAAAGGGACAAACATTAACTACTCACTCCTTGACATTGTTTTCAATATTGGGTGAAATCTAGTATTAATCTAACATATACAGAGCAGACTTAGGTCATTTAGTTATAGTAACATGGGATATCACCCAATAATGGAGAAAGTATCAATAAAAAATTGTCAAACAGTCAATTACTAGCATTCTTTAATCAAAGTTCATGGAATGACGCAGCTTATGACTGGAAGAATTTACGGCGCTCTACATATTTTAGGAGCACATCATACGCTAAGTAGTTTAATAGTTTAAAAAACAGACATGTGGGCTTGGTTTACGTTGCAGCGCAACAGTTGCTCCTCTTGACAACTATTTTGCACAAACAACTCCAATGTTAGTTACATTTTTCAGGCATATCTCTATGGTAGCTTTATTTTTTGAGGAGTGCTAGGAACACACTTTCTAACACTCTCTCTAACACTCATTCTCTTATTAAGGGAAAACCCCTGTGAGTTCCACCACTTTATATGGGATACATTTTCAAAGTGCAACACCCACATTAATTTCACCCTATAAAAGAGTGAGTCTGAGAGTGAGTATTGGAAAGAGGGCGTTCCTAGCATTTCTCTTATTTTTTATTGAATTTGATGGAGGTGTGCCACTGTGCCTGAAAAACATGAATGGTGTTGGGAGAGAGCAGTTCAAAGCAAAAGCTCAGTCAGGAGAGCAACTACACCATCCACATAATAAGAAATGAAACATACTGGTCTGTAATTCACAAGATAGCTCACAGCAATATGCCACCAAAATGTATATGGCACACAAAAAGTTTTATAGGAAAAGACTACAAGCATCTAAAGACATTGCTGGATGGTCACGAAAGAACTCACCTCTATTCTATATAGAACCTGTTTATCCTAGAAAATTTGTATGGAGAACTCAAGATGTATACTTTCTTGTTCTATTTTTGTAAATTTTTTTGGAGAACTTCAATTATATGAACAGGGCCTCATCGACTTTGGACTCCAATTCAAACCTGAATATGGTTGTACTTGTTTGTGATGTTTTATCTAATTCAACTCCGGTAAAAGCTCAAATCATTATATGTACACAGTGATTTTATATCCTAACATATGTTAGCAGGCTCAAATAACTGTTATGTCCACACTCAAAAAAAATAAAAATAAACAAGGCACAAGTTAATGTATTTGAGTGTTTAGGTATGTCATAAATTGATTAAATAACTTCTCTAACTCTTACAAGTTATTTAATTACCAGCAGTTATTATTTGTAAAAGTACCCCTCTATGGAAGTTACTTCCAGAATTTGGAAGTGGCTGTTCCAATAATTAAACAGCACTGTTTCCTCTCAGTATACTCTTATTCAGATAAATTCTAACATTGGTACGGTATCATTCTATCAACATACCACTCTTGGAAGAGCCCTTTGGGCTTGAAGCATATTCAATTTGCACATACCTACTCTGCCTTGTGCTATATTCAACTTTCTATTAGAAGAACAGGGATTTGATTACTTGATCAGAGAGGCATTGTTAATGATATCACCTCAACTCGTAAAGACCAACTCTCCTAAAATCTTAAGCTGATAATGAATAATAGGTTATATCAAATAGAAATTCTCAAATGTTTCAGGATTTACTAGATAACATGATGTGAATTGCTATGCTACTATTGTTCATAGAAATTTTTCCAAGGAGAACACATCCTAAGAAACTTTCATCCTGATTATTACCATACTAAAATCATGAGAAAGTTCCATATGTAGCAGTACAAGTTAATTGCAAAGGTATATTCTTTAACACCACTATAAACATGGCTAAAAATTGCATGTGACTTACTATGAAAGCTGATCGGATTAGCTCCTCGACATAATCAACAGTTGCGCCTTTCACAAAGTCGTATGAAATATTATCGACAACCAATTTAATTCCTTCCTTCTCAAAAACTCTGCCAACATATTAAGTAAAGTAAGTTATAATTTAAACACGACAAGGGTTTAACAACATATGGCAAAGGATATCAAGTATCAACATTGAAATTTGAGTATCCACGTGGTAGTACCTATCATCTGAGTTGATTCTATCGTCCAAATTAAAAGCATACTGAAATCCTGAACATCCACCTGTTTCTACACTCAAACGAAGCATTTTTCCACCGGCTGATGATTCATTAGCATCCAGTTCCTTCATTTTCTGTTGTTCCACATTCAATATGCAGAATCAAGTTGTAATCAGTTACATGTAGTTATTAACATAAAAATTCAGTATTAAAAACGTAGAATCAGATCAGTAATATAGAAAAGCAGAAAGAATTAGATAAAAGTATGTATAAACATGCAATTGAGAGAAGAGAGAGCATACTCACACGAACGCAATTTTCGGTTATATTAACGGTTTCGACGTCAGGAGAAGAAGACGAAAACGTGGCATGGTGAAGAACGGAAGAAGAAGAATATGAAAAAGAGGTTATGAGATTCTGGTTGCTTCGTTGAAATCGTGCTGCCAAAGATGGAGCGAGTCGTCGAAACAGCGTCGTTTGCATCTTTCTCTCTGCCTTAGATCTTCATCTTCTGCTATTGTGCTTTCTCACCAGACCGGAAAAGGCATCGAACCGGTTCACGTTTTGCCACTCATCAAAATATACATCAACGGCTCAGATTTCACAATATAGTAGTAGTAGTAGGTAAAAGTCCTAAAAAGCCCTTTTATAATTCAAAAGTAACCAATTCCCAAATCCACCTTCCGTTCCCCTCGTCATTCGTCGTCGCCGCCGCCGCTTCAGTATTCACGATCAACTTCTACCAGAAGAAGATGCAAAACAGTGAGGAAGAAAAGTATAGAGCTAGAAGATTAGAGATTACAGACAAGAAAAAAGGTTTCATAGAATTACTACAACAGCTTAGCGTTTGTGATTCAGTCTCTGACAAGGAATTTGAGGATCGATTTCGAGAAATTGATTCCCTTGGAGATGATCATGTGATATGTGTTATTGAAGATGAGATTACTGGAAAGATTATTGCAACGGGGAGTGTGTTTATTGAGAAGAAATTTTTGAGAAATTGTGGTAAAGTTGGACATATTGAAGATGTTGTTGTGGATTCAAGTGCTCGTGGGAAACAATTGGGGAAGAAAGTAATTAACTTTCTTACCGATCATGCTCGTTCTGTTGGGTGTTATAAGGTGATTCTTGATTGCAGTGTTGAGAACAAGGTGTTCTATGAGAAATGTGGTTTCAAGGAGAAAGAAGTTCAGATGGCTATGTATTTTGTTTGATTAATCGTTTTTCCTTTTGGCAATTCTAAATTTCTTTTATTTCTCATGTGATGATTCTTGTCAGATTGAACATGATGCTTATAGTTTAACATTCAATTCAATTACCTACGTTTTCACAAATTATTACTGCTGTTCGTGATTCATTGATTCTAGTAAAGATATACAAAGCATGTTTGATTTCCTCTTCAGCAATTGATACTGTCATCAAATCACCGTTTGTTGTTTGTTTGCAATTGCATAATTCCTTTTATTCTTTTACTTCCTTTATTAACCATCATCAATGGCTCCTACCATTTTAGTGGATGTTTGCAAGAGAAACCTACTTACATGAGTTCTATGATGTTCCTAGTTACTGATATCAATCTTAAAAAAAATCAGAGTTGTGCATAGTGTTCATTTTGGTCCTATTTCTGTAAGTGCTTCAAGATGCCTTTAATGTGTTTCGTAAAATGTCTTTGCCATCACACATTGCCTTATGTACTAGGAATTGGTGCAATGCTGCAATGTTCATCGCCATTTCTTTTAATGAAGGCTTATGTTGTGTATCACTGTTATTTAGTTCTGTTCTACTATATTGTGTGTGCACTACTGCACTGTTATCTCTACTCTTGGCTATTGTAGCCTGACCTCTTGGCTATGTGCAAGCAAAACATGTGCTTTTGTTTAGTCTTAAAAGCAAAAAAATGAGGAATAAATCTAGGTATACGCCACCAGTTCAGCTGTAGTTTTTGATAAGTTGATTAACATAGGACAAGGTTGTCTTTATGGATATCAATGCATTAAGTATTGACACCGGTTCAGCTGTAATTTTGATCAAACAATAAATCTAGGTATATGCTATCATATTTTCTTAATTTGTGTCAAACGGTCAACTGCGACAATATTTGTGGGACGGAGGGTGTAGGCAAAATCTCATGCCTATATAAAAACAGAGGATGGAAGGATGGCTTGAAAAGCAGTTCATAGAGGAATGTTTTTATGATCCTTTGATTACAAAAGTTAAGGAAGGTGCTGCAATTTGCCTGTCCAATGATTTGAGGGCTCGAGGAATTACGAGGACAACCATATTGCAGTACATCGAAATTCGCTGTTGCAACTCTCTTTTCATACATTTGAAATGAGATCTTGATGCTCTTTGGAAAGATCCTTCTAGCTGGGAATCGGTAGTGTACTGATGGTAGGTCTAGCAGCACTGTACACGTTCCTTCCTGGTATATTAGACCGAGTCGATGAGCTGAAGTGTTACCATATAATGACATAATGATGTATTTATTTTATTTTGATTCTTATATTCAGTAGGTGTGGTGGGTCGGACACAGTTCTGGATATTAACATATTTGCTACCCTACTTTTATTTTTTGTACTATCTAATTCTTGTGGCATTTCTGGTGCCTTGTATTGCCTGCCTTTCTGTTAATAAAACATTCCTTTTGCCTTAGGAAAAAAAAAGTTATTCCTTTTGCATCTGTTTGGAAAGCCATTTTCTAGAACCATTTTAGAGATGAGTAACTAATTTGGAAAGCTAATTTTCAAAAACAGTTTTAGATATGAGAAAATGAGAAAACCCATTTGGTTTGCAAAATTAACCAAATTTTTAAAAGCAGTTTTATTACATTAATTAAATAATAAAAATTTAAAAGGTATTTATTATAATTAAGAGTTAAATATGTTTAGTCTCTATAAAATTATGAGACCTCATTTAATATTTTTATAAATAAACAAAAATATTATAAAAAAAAAATGACAATTACATAATTACAAAAAAATTCATTGAGTAATAAAATTGAAATCATATCAAATTAAAATTGTCATATACACATAAATAGCACTAAAATAACTACAAAGTAATTTTTTTTTTTTTGAGGGATACAAAGTAAAAATATATTGTCAAGTACATTTTAACGAATTGTACATAAATCACTAATCAATATTTAGCAAATGATAGATGATCAACATCAGTGCAACCACAAAATATGCATCTTCGCAAAATACTTCTTGAATTAGCTCAAATTTCTTCAACTCATTCATAATACTTCTTGAATCATCAAACACATCCTCACAAACTCTTAAACGATTTGCATCTTTACCCAATCTTTCCGAACTCTTTTTCAAGCCAATTCCCAAAACTCCCGGGAGAAGCTGCAGAGGCATAAACTTTCACAACTAACAGTACAATTCTCATCTGCCTTAAGAAAAAAAGAAATCAGGAATACAAGTTGCTATATGATTTCAAAACAAGAAAGCTAGAAGGAAATCAAAGCAACTTAAAAGAGAAAACAACAAACTTTCAGCAAGTTACAACAATGGAAAGATCAGAACATGTACTTGAGACCTAAAGTCTAGAAAATGAAGTACTAGCATACTATCATTCTGTCAAAAAAGAATATACAGTCAATGATAAATTGCAGCAAGAGTACTGGAAATCTCTGTAAGTTTCAACACAGATGCCATAAAACAATAAATTGAATCAATTGCTTTAGGCTTGATGAGAAATTGGTTTCCAATAATTGACTGAACAAACTGAGTATCACTTTTCACTTCTTGTATTTTCACAAACACAAAAGTATCACACGATCACGTAGGTTAGACAATAATTTCCTTATACTATCATGCAACTCTTGAAAACACTTGACTACTTGATCATAGAAGCTCTCCCGCTCTGATTGGAAAACTACATCATGACTTTGTTCTAATAAAGATTTGGTATCAGAAGGCACAATCACAGATCAAGCAACGGCCTATCAATAGTCACACTTCTCTTATCAATTAATTTCACGCATAGAAGGGAATTAGGGTAAAAAGCAGCACCCAAACATTACCTTTTGATATTGACCAATCATATACGGAAGCACCATATAATCAATGTATATACAAAAGACCAAAAATAGTCCTTAATAACAATTGTAAAAGAGTTTCTGATATTTTTCCGTCAAAAAAAGAGTTTCTAATATAATAACAATGATACAATAGGTCACATATCAATGTCAATTTACTCATGCTCAGTTCTAATAACCGTTAGTTACCTGCCCAGTACGACGGAGATGAACAATGGAAGGTACAGCAATAGAGGCAAGCTCATCAGCAGAGGAGTAGGTTGGTGCACGGCGAATTGTGAACAATAGCTAGTATTTTTCATGCCTTTTTTCAGATTCTTCAATCTGTTTAGGTACAACCAATCACAAAATCTTTTCTTAGTGACAAACAGGGAAAACATCTACATTTAGTGAACACTTACCAAATAAATTACATTGATGTCCTAGAAAATTAAAGAGACAACAGCGGTATCCACAATCAAAAAATTAAATAGTGCAAGGATTCGGTAAGCATCTTCATCCACATCACATGCAAAATTTTCAAGGACACGCCACAGTAATTTTACTAAGAAAAGAGAATTCACAACGAAAAAGAGCAAACCTCTTGAATAACTAACAAATAAGCAAAAGAAATCTAATAAAAACAGTTGCTTTGCAGACCAGATGAAATGTAAAAGAGGTTTTAATAATCAGTAGCTAGAGTATATTTTTGTGAACAAGATGATGTAGAAGCTAATAATTAATAAATGCATCCTCTAGGCCTTACCAATTTGAGTAACAGAAAAGAGATATTTTCTACACTCTTCCAAACAAATAACCTTATAATTACAAATTCTATTAATTAACTTCTTTCACCACAAACTCACGATTCAGTAAGTGCAAATAAGAAAAAAATGCCCCTAACATTGAAGGAACATAACGGAAAAGAGTATACATCTGCAATATAGAGCATGTAAAAAGGGCTTAAATTATGAATCTCTGATCTTTGATTATGAACCATCACCGAAATCAATAACAAGGTTACTAGGATCACTGAAAGAGGACCCACAGAACCCATGTGTTTATAAATTGTTGCAGACCATTGTTAAATCAATTAACTAAAGTAAATCAAACAGTAAAAAGGTGTAAGGATAATAAAAAGAAGAAAAAAACTCAATTCTAAACATTATAAATTGAGAAATGAAGGACAACGACAGTAGAATATTGCAAAGTAAAATCAAGCTCATTCCCTGCATACGCAGACCATAACAAACTATGAGTCACTGTGTTACATATCTATTGCTGAAATGCTTATCATAGAGCACATTTAACAATGCTTATCTTTGATTATCAACCATCATTGAAATCAATAACAAGGTTACTAAGGATCGCTCAAAGAGGATCCACAGAACCCATGTGTTATAAATTGTTGCAGACCATTGTTAAATCAATTAATTAAAGCAAATCAAATATTCAAAAGGTGCAAGGATGATAAAAAAAAAAAACTCAATTTTGAACATTATAAATTGAGAAATCAAGGACAACGACAGTAGAATATTGCAAAGTAAAATCAAGATCATTCCCTGCACACACGGACCATAACAAACTATGAGTCACCGTTACATATCTATTGCTGAAATGCTTATCATAGAGCACATTAAACTAGCATTGAGATGCTTAAACAAAAACTGAACAATACATGTGTATGAAAAAAAGCAAAAGCCTATGGTATAGTCATACTTCATTTAACATTCTAAACTTAGAGGATCCATTCAAGTTGATATGAGGTATGTTACCTGCGGAGCAGTGGCAGGCAGACCAGCAGAAGCAGGCATGACCGAGGAGGAGGCCGGTGCGACCGATGACGAGGCAGGTGCAGTGAAACGTGAACAATGGCTAGTGTTCTTCATGCTTTTTCAAATTCTTCAACCTGTTTAGGAATATGCAGATGGAATCATACACTAAAGTCGGTTCAAAATCAACAATATCAGATTGTTTTCTCAAGCAAAGAAACTTTCCACTTTTCTTCTGCAATTGTTTCTACTTCTAACAGACAAAAATTAAAGAATGCAAAACAATCAGAGGGATCTTAGAGAAAAGTCATGTACTTCAGTTGTTGGGGTCCCAATTAATTAGAGCAGACTTTGGAACAAGTTTTAAAATCCGTTCTTTGATACTTCTCTAGGATCCACTAACAACGATGAAGGGTTCCTAGCTCTGAGTTAGATTATATGCTTGTAGAGGTATTGTAATTTAACTTTCTCTTCCAAAAAAGTTTGGCCTCTATTCTCTTTATGTAAATTATGATGAATGAAGATAACAATGAATTTCTCTCCAAATTATAATTTATTAGTATGTGCAGGATAATTCTAACTATGCTTCGTTTTTACCCTTGTTCTTTTGTGTTAAAGAGAAGCAAGTAATCCCATTAAACAAAGCAAATAAATTTAAAATACTTCTAACTTTAAATACAAAAATCACGTCAATATAACTAAAACTTGTTAGAATTATTAGTAATAACCAATCACATCAAATTCTACTAGATCTGAAACATAGGCGAAGGGGAGGAATATGGAAACATTCAGAATGCAACAATTACACACACTGAACCCAATCATGCTGCCAAAAAATAAGAACAAGCCAAAGCCAAAACTGCAATGCTAACAGAAAACACTAGATGCACACTAAAATCCAGTTCCAAATAGCAACAGCTACGCTTCAAAATGCGAAACAGCAGCATAACAAGAGCAACAACACATACACACTCAACAAAGCAACGTGACGCTAGTTATAGACACACAAGATGCACAAACAAAAATCCAATTCCAAACAGCAGCAAGTGCTTTTCAAAACGCAAGACAGCGGCAAAACAAAAGCAACACCACAAAGATACTCAACAACTTAGCATTATTAGTAACAACCAATCACATCAAATTCTAATATACCTCAAATTCTAAAACGAAATCCACTTAGCAAAAATTAAGGAGACGCGTCAAATACTACAAGATCACCGAATTTGTACATTCACACAGAATTGCAGAATTTTAAAGGATTGTGGTTATGTGGTAGGGGATTTATTGAACAAAGAAATTGCAAACGAAAAGAAAGAACTGAAACACATGAAAATGTTACAATGAAGGCATGGATAACAACAAACTTAAGATTGCTGTTAAATAATGAAAACACATAAATGATGTCTAGTAACACACAGAGGAGACATGGACTTTGTGTATCAATCATATTTACGATGTTCGCTAGCATCAGGAAAACATAATTTTAACAGTTAAATAATTTTAAAAGCCGTGGGTGTAGAGCACCAACCATCTTCAAAGTGGACTTG
>Ga0099826_10001865_pt1 | contig 13137 bp, 14 predicted proteins | sample Mtrugardesep15_FD_76830 | JGI IMG/M metagenome (GOLD analysis project Ga0099826, IMG submission 76830) | Root nodule microbial communities of legume samples collected from California, USA - M. trunc garden sep15 | ecosystem: Host-associated > Plants > Roots > Nodule | place: USA: California... | reverse complement strand
CTTTGGCCGCTCCGTACCTTTCAACAAAATATTCTCCTGCGTAAGCCATTCTAGACTGAATGGCAATCCCTCCATTAAGTGCTTTTATTCTTTTCAGCTGTGGTTCTGTAACCGTTTCTGCGTGATCAAACAGCCATCTTTCCTTTGCTAATTTCCCATTAGTTTCTTTATTGACTTCTTCGATAACATTTAATAAATTAGCAATGGTTTCACCATATGTAGCATGAATTCTGAACGGCCAGCCGCTATCGACATGCAGGCGGATCACTTTCTTAATATCATTTCTCCACGATGGCCTATCTTCAAGCATAGGCTGCGGTGCCAAGAAATTTTCAAAGTCACCTGCACTCCATGTCAGGAATTCTCCTCCTCCTTCTAATTCGTATCCATGTTCCAAATGAATCTCTCCATTGTGACCTACTTTATTTGATGCGATCCAATTTTGAAACTCTTCGAATTCACTTCCTTTATTTTGAGGAAATAAATAATAAGACAATCTTATTGGCATTTTCCCCTGATCTGCAAGTTTTTTTGTAGCACCATAATCCTTCGGAAACACATGCCCTCCACCTCCGGCATCGATACCGCTAGTAATACCAAAGCGATTCAATTCTCTATAAAATTGTCTGGTTGAATTAGACATTTGCTCTTCAGTCATGGGAGGCAGTGCTCCAATACCCGCATAAAGTATCGTCGGATTCGGTTCTGCGAGAAACACTCCTGTCAGTTTACCATCTGGACCTTTTTCATACGAGCTTCCTTCGGGCGGTTTCGTATTTTCGTTAATTTTAAGAGCTTTTAAACCGCTTTTATTCATCCAAGCTCTGCTGTAAAGAAATAATACAAAGGCGGGAACATCACCTGTTGCTTCATTAATTTCCTGAACGGTGGGGAATCTTTTTTCTTCAAATTGAAAAGGGCTCCATCCTCCTACTACACGTACCCACTGTCCTTTTGGAGTTCTTGCTGCTTGTTCTTTTAACATTTGCAATGCTTTTTTTAAAGACTTGACACCATCCCATCTTAATTCGGCATTATAAAAACGTCCGCCTCTAGTCAGATGCAAATGAGAATCATTCAATCCCGGAATAACTGTCCTTCCATTAGCATCAATAACTTTTGTCTGTTCTCCTTTGAGTTTTAGCATTTCCTCATTCGTTCCAAATGCTAACACTTTCCCTTTTCTTACTGCTATTGCTTCTGCAATTGTGCTGTTCTTGTCCATAATGGCTATTTTACCATTGGTCACAATTAAATCGGCTGCAGTCAAATTTTCTTTTTTCTCCTTTTGGCAGGAAATAAATAGTATTATGATCAATACTGAATATAAAATTTTTCTCATTTTGTTTTTTTTAATATTATGATGAGTGTAGAGAAGCTTCAATAATTACCTCAGCTACAGCTTCAGGTTGCGATATATAAATGGCATGGCTTCCCTTTACGTAAGTAGCAGCTGTTTTAGAACGTTTGTACATTGCTTCCTGAATTTCGGGTGGAATACTTTTGTCCTCGGTCGCAATTACAGCATAAGAAGGTCTTGACTTCCACGCTGCTTTTTTAATTGGCGTTACAAAACCTTTAGCATAAAAAGCACCTTGCGAAGCACACATAAAATCCGCATCTTCTGGGCTTAAATCAGCACATATTCCCATATGATATTTATCCTTATCATAATAAATAATACCATTTTGATCGGCAGGCAAAACTCCGTTTTCTGTTGCGGGAGGAGCAGTCTGCTGCCATTGCAAAGCCGTTTCGCCATCTCCTGGCTGAAATGCCGCTACATAAACCAGCGCTGCCACATTCTCATGATTACCAGCCTCAGTAATGATTGCTCCTCCATAAGAATGTCCCACTAGAATAGCACTTTGCCCAATTTTGTCTAAAGCGATATTTACTGCCTGAACACTATCTTCTAGCGATGTTAATGGATTATGAACCACTGTTATATTATATCCTTTAGCTTTTAGAATATCATATATACCTCGCCATCCCGAACCATCTGTAAATGCACCATGAACAAGGACTATATTTTTGACTATATTCATATTGATTATTTTAAAATATTAAATACCGTTGAGAGTTTACAAATAGAAAATAACACTATCTATTTCTTTACTTTAAAGTTTAAAAATGACTGCTCTTTGTTTAGAAAATTTGGAGTTTATAAAAGTTTCACAAACGAACCTTTATTATTGTTTAAGCAAAATTACACCCAATAAAGAACTTCTTTTCTGTGAATAATTCACTATAAATTATAAAAAACTAAGATTTGAAAAACTTCGATGCTTAATCTCATTGAAAACAATCTGAAAGACTGATAAATACGGTATAAAAAACTTCTGCTAATCATTAATGCAACTAGCAGAAGCTTAATAGTTACTGCAATTTATTTTGCTTCTTCATTTAATATGGAAGCCACCACAGCTGGCTGCGAAAAGAAAGGAGTATGGCTGGTTGGCAAAGAATATGTTCTGGTTACATTAGCTCCTTTTGCCATATTTTTTTGCAGCGTCAGTCCTATCGCATGATCATATTCCGTAAAAATATATACTTTGCTTATTTTTCCAAAATTGGCAGCAGTTAGTGTAACTGGAGTTGCTAAAGGCCCTAATGGTTCAGCTTTAAAGTTAGCAACTAGCCTTTCAGCTGTTTTACTTGGCGCGTCTGCTGCGAAGAAATCTAAAATCCCATTTTTTGCAATTCCAACCACTCCTGCTTTTTCATCTGGCTGTATGTATTGTCCTATGTGGGTTTCTTTATCTGCAGCTGAAATAGAGAAAAGACTTTCTCCATTATTTGGTAGAAATGCGCAAAGGTAAATCAGTTTTTTAATCTGTCCCGGAATTTGCTCTGCGGTCTCACTAACCACCATTCCGCCAAAACTATGCCCAACAAGAGTTACATTTTTTCTTGTTCCGATTGCTTTTTTGACCGTGTCAACATATCCTTGTAGCGTTAGAGATGAGACAGCTGTCTGGTCATCTCCATGCCCTGGCAGATTTACTACTATTACTTCATTGCCACTTTTTTTAAGTGATGCTTCAACATCCTTAAAATCCTTAGCCGATGACCATGCGCCATGAACAATAACAATTGTGCTTGGATTAGCTGTATTAGCCTGAAGCGGTGCTCCGATAGCAGTCATTAAAATAATTGCTGCTGTTTTAATTGATTTTCTCATTTTTTAAAATTTTTATAGTTAAATTAAATGCTCATTTATTAGTGATTTCTTTATGAATTGATCTACTATTTTTATCTAACGCTCTATGGCTATCAATTGCAGCACAAAAGGTATTTTATAAGATTAAAGTCAAAGTTGACGCTGTAAACAACATGTCTTTGCCATTACTGACATCCTTAATAAAATTGCCACTTTTAAACCATGTTCCTTCAATTGTAAAAATCAGGTATTTATTAAATTCATAATTGAATGAAGCTCCCAACTGATTCCCTATTTTTTTTGAACTTGAACCTGAGCTGTCAAATAATATTGAAACGTTTGGCTGGTATATGGCGTCGCTTGATGAGGCTCTCCAAAACACATCATAATCCATATTAAAAAATAGTTTTCGTGTTAACTGACATTCCAGAAATGGGTGCACATCAATTAAGTTTGAAGGCCCGATTAAGGAGGCTAAACCAAAATAAGCTCCACGCGGGAAAAGCGGATTAAATGTTTCTAATGATCGATCTGTTTGTATTTTGTCTCCTGATATATATTCTGCTTTTAATCCTACTTTCTGTATTGACTTTTTTATACTGTAACTGTAATAATTATTGACTGAAAATGTCCATGCCTTAATATTTTTCCTTTCAAATCTTCCAAATTGATAGGCAGCTTCTATATCATAAAACCAATTGGATTGATTTCCAAAAATTCTAAACCCTGCCGTATTTCTATTTTCCGATCCTGAAAATGTATTGAATGTGCTTTCCGATTTCTGAAGGTTAAGGAGATATATTTCTACGTTATTCACATATTTAATTTCTCTCAAAAGTGAATAGAAACCAATAAGTTTAGTATCATCGTCAGTTTTATCGTTGAAATTTCCGAATCTATTTTTTACATGATAGCTATAAAAGGCATCTGCAGAAAACCTCTTGCTGTTAAAAGTGATTTTCACAGCATCAAATGCCTGTCTGCTATTTGGCCCTTCGCGCACTGAAATCAATCTTTGCGATCCATAATACAATTCCTGTCTTCCTATCCTAAATTTTATACTTCGAAAATTAACGTCAATAAACAGCTGATGGAGATCTAAAGGATTTTCTTCAATCGGATTCGGATTTTCTCTGCTGATCGCAACGCTGCTTTGCAGCTGACTAAATAATCGAAATGATTTGCCTACTTTTAAATTACCATAAAATAGAGTTCTGTTGAGTAGAAAACCATTATTATCCTTCAAATTTTCATCCCAATTTTCATTTTCAAAATATTGATATTGAGTCCTGTTTTCGGCTCCAAAAAAAAGAAATGACTGAGACTTTTTCGATATTGTAATCTGTTTGGCTTTATAATATAAACTCTGATTTGTACTGTCTATTGAAATGACATCATTATATCGTAAAAACTTGAATTCATTTATCTGTTGCGAATGCAAAAAGGAATGGAATGCTGCCATAATAAGAATATATTTTTTCACTCTTTTTAATTTATTTTAATCAGCATACAAAAGGTTAGAATCACATTCAATTCCGAACATTAGAAATTGCGCATCAAATATTTATAGATCTTTTTTAATAAAAATTTTGTCTGCAGCAAATTTACCGCCTCCCAAAATGAGCAATGCAAGAGCCATTCCAATCCATAGAATAAAATATTCATAGCCTTCCCCTTTTAGAGTTCCAAACCAATTCATAAAGAATCCGTTTTTAAAATGGGTCGTAACGATCATGCCAACAGGGAGAGCCACATACGCAGCCGCGATGACTCTTGTTCCCAATCCTGCTATTAGCGATAATGCCCCAACAGTTTCAAGCATAATTACTAAAAAACCAATAATCCAAGGCATTCCCACTGATTCTGTGAAGAAAAGCATCGTTTTAGAAAATCCGAAGCCGCCAAACCATCCCAACAATTTTTGCATGCCATGCATCAGGACAACAGAACCTAGAATCAGCCTTAAAATTAAAGGCGCGTACGATTCCCTTGTATGAAATAATTTATTTTTCATGATGTTTTTAATTAAAATTCAGGTTCAGTAGCCAGCTTCTTAAAACTAAAAAATGCTGCTATTCGCGATTTAATATTTTTCAAATCCAAAAATGAAGATCGAGCCTTTACTTTTAAAAAACCGGTATTCTGCTCTTCTTGGATGGTTTGACCTAAAAGAAATGAACCTCCAGAAAAAACGGAATTTTCTATACCGTACAAATTTTCAATTTCGCGGTCTAATGAGACAACACAATGCCCATCCTCTGAAATTTGGAAATTGTAATCATAATTTTCGATCACTTTTCTAAGTATCGCATTATTTGTTTCCTCAAAATTGGGCTTATTGGTGACTTCCTGTTGAGTATCTGGATAAATGCCTGTCTGAAAATCTTGTCCAAATTCATTTTCAAAAGACATAAAGTTTATTGTTAAATCCATATTTTTTATTTTTTGATTAATTACCTTATTTTATTTAGGATCTAGAAACACTTATCTCATTTGCAGTTTTTGAATCATTGCCGCATTCAAATTATCACTATAAGCTCCATAAGCATCTACCAATAATCCTTTAACACCGCTTTGAGTACGAATGGCGTAGAGTATCGATGAATCATCTGGGTTCGAATCGCCTTCAAATCGATAAAAAGCGTCCACATGAAACTCATTTGCTTCAAAAGTTTGGTTTAATGTTTTACAGTTTAATGTCGAGTTGCTGAGATTAAAATCAAACGTATATCCTTCAGCTTGTTTTGTGTTAATTGCTTCTGTGAGCGTATCGTAATTTGTCATTTTTAGATTATTTTAGTTGGTTATAATTTTCAGATCTTCAGATTTGATTATCGTCTGCTCTGTCTCATGTTTCTATACTTTGCAATACTCTTTAGTCTGTAAACTTTTATTCTTCTAAATTGTAATCAACAGATTTTCTTTTCGTTAGAACAAAATTAATTCTAAGTACAGCTTCAAATCCTATGGAAAAGTTGTGAAGAATTATAAATATTAAAGATTTCACCATACACTATAAATTTTATCTTTTAAAAAATTATTCTTTTGAATTTGAAATAAAATATCTAATTTTGTATTAAATACTACAGAAATAAAATGCGAGGCAGACCAGCAATATTTAATGAAGAAGAACTTTTAAAAAAAGCCCAGATTTTATTTTGGGAAAAAGGCTTCACTCCCACTTCGCTTGAAGATCTCCTGGAGGCCATGCAAATTGGAAGCGGCAGTTTTTACAATACCTTCAAAGGAGGGAAAAAGGAACTTTTCGCTAAAGCGCTTCAACTGCGACGAAATGATTTACATCATTTCAAACAAGAACTTATGGAGAGCGAATCCCCTATTGATCTGATAAAAGACTTTTTTCGATCTCTCGCCGAAGCTGAAAAAAACAGCCATTTAATGGGGTGTCTGATTGTGAACACCATTATTGAGATGAGTTTTGTTGATCAGAAATTTCAAGATGATGCCTTGAACGTCTTAAAAGAAATGGAGCAGATGTATATTTGGGCAATTGAAAAAGCACAGAAAGAAGGCAGATTGCAGAACAAAACCCATCCCGAAATTCTTGCGAGATATCTCGTTACATTTTGGAGCGGACTAAATGTTTTAAGAAGAATGTATCCAGACAATGCAATCCTCAAAACTCAAATAGAAATGCAGCTTAGCATCATTAGCTAAGCCATTTTTTTATCCATTTTTGTATCATTCAATACAAAATTAAATTTCAAACACTTTCAAGCATATATTACTGATTACTAATTTAAAACAATATTCATGATTATTTACAACAGAGTTATTTTACTGATTTTTGCAATGCTTTTTCTAAACGCCTGCAATACGAAAGAGAATCAGTCTCAAACCGCCAGTACAGAACAAATTGCTTATTTCAAGGACAGCTCTAAAGGCATTAAGACGGGTGGAATTAAAATGGTAGAAATTACTACTCCAAAGGGAAAATTTAAGGTCTGGACAAAAACTGTAGGCAATAATCCTAAAATTAAAGTATTGCTGCTTAATGGAGGTCCAGGAGCAACACATGAATATTTTGAATGCATGGAGAGCTTCCTCCCTGCCGAAGGAATTGAATTTATTTATTACGACCAGCTTGGCACCGGTAATTCTGAAAACCCGAATGATCCTTCATTTTGGGATCTGCCAAGATTTGTAGACGAAGTTGAACAGGTTCGAAAAGCATTAAATCTTGACAAAGACAATTTTTATGTGTTAGGGCATTCTTGGGGTGGCATTCTAGCGGCAGAATATGCCTTGAAACATCAAGAGCATTTAAAAGGTTTAATCATTTCTAATATGATGATGAGTGCTATTGATTACAGCAATTATTCCGAAGTTCTTGCCAAACAGATGAATCCGGATGTTTTGTCTCAATTGAGAGAAATTGAAAAAAATAAAGATTATAAAAATCCAAAATATATGGAACTTCTGATTCCAAATTTCTACGCAAAACATATTATAAGAATGGATATCAATGACTGGCCGGAACCGCTTAGCCATTCGTTTGCAAAAATCAATGAATCCTTATATGTTACAATGCAAGGGCCAAGCGAATTTGGCATTTCGGGTAAACTGGAAAAATGGGATATCAAAAATCAAATTTCTAAAATCACCGTACCAACATTATCTATTGGTGCAAAATACGACACCATGGATCCAAAGCACATGCAATGGATTGCCTCAGAAGTCCAAAACGGAACTTACCTGTACTGTGATAAAGGCAGTCATATGAGCATGTACGATGATCAGCAGACGTATATGAAAGGCCTTATTAAGTTTATAAAAGATACTGACAAGGCATCACAAAAGTTATAAAGAAACTTGATATTATTTACCGCACATACATTTAAAATGATAAATATTAAAACCCTAAAATTAATCTTGTTCTTCGTTGCTTTGAATACTTCTATTCATAGCCAAACTACAGCAGACCGAACCGTTAAAGCCTTTACCTTAAAAGGAAGCGTAAAAGGTGATGTGACTGATAGTTTTGCATATTTATATTACGGAGATATTCAGGATAGCATAAAAATTGAAAATAAACAATTTGAATTTAAAGGTTCTGTAAAAGATACAGTTGTAGCGAAAATATACTTGCCTTCTGCTGCTAATGCTCCGCAATTCTATCTGGAAAACAATGCAATAACTATTAATATCAGTGTTGACAAAGCTCTAAAAGATGGAAAATCTATACAGACTATGCATATCGATACCGTTAAAGGATCTTATTCTTCAGAATTGCAGAAAGAATACTTAAATTTTTATAAGTCGAACGTAGGCAAAAAAGATTTTAGTAAATTACTGTATTCAAAATTAGCAAGCTTTTTTAGCAGACATAGGTCGCATCCTTTCACTGGAGCAATTTTGGCAGAGCTCGCGCTGATAAATCCGATATTAGACAAACAGCAACTTACTGCATTATATTCGATTTTAGACATTTCAAGGCAAGACAGTCAATACCTTAAATTATATAAAAAAGGAATTGAGAAATTTGATACTTACGCGGTTGGAAAACCTTTTTTAGACTTTAAACTTCCAGATCAGAATGGCAATTTAATTGGTCTTGAGAAATATAAAGGAAAAATAGTGCTTATTGATTTCTGGGCTTCGTGGTGTGCTCCATGCAGGAAAAAAAATCCTGAATTGATTGGTTTAAAACAGCAATTTGCATCTGATAATTTTGAAATAATCGGAATTTCAAGAGACAAAAACAAAAAGCAGTGGGTTGCTGCTATAGCAAAAGACCAGTTAAATTGGACAAATTTATTGGATCAGGATCAAAAAATGGAAGATACTATGGGAATAGAAAACATCCCTTATAGTTATTTGCTGGATGAAAAAGGCATAATAATAGGTGTCAATCTTACCGCAGAGGAAATCAGAAAAACGGTATCAGATTCGCTAAAAAGCAAAAGTTAAGATGCTTGCCAGCCGGAAAAGCAACCTTAAAACAGAATAGATTATAAATGTAAAACCTCCAAAGTTTGAAATTTTGGAGGTTTGTTTTTTTAATAAAGTAAGATGATTTCTTTTTTTACAATTCTTGAATCTGTCTGATCATTTGGTTTGTAAATCCCCATTCGTTATCGTACCATGCCATAACTTTTACTAGATCTCTGTCGACTACTCGGGTCATTTCTAGATCTACAGTTGCCGCAAAAGTACTTTTAATCATATCGGAAGAAACCAAAGGTTCATCGCTTACATCCACGACTTTTTTGTATCTCTCGGTTTGGGCTTCCTCTGTTAGAATCGCATTTATTTCTTCGACAGATGTTGGACGTTCTGTAACAAATGTGATATCCGATATAGAGCCAATCGGTACTGGAACTCTCACCGCAATACCATCAAATTTTCCTGCATACTCAGGAAGTGCTTTTGTAACTGCAATTGCAGCTCCTGTTGCTGCCGGCGCTGAGTTTATTGCCGCGCCGCGCCCCATACGAGGCTCTTTTTTTGATGGCGCATCTACCAATGTCTGAGATGCTGTATAAGCGTGTGTCGTATTAAGTATTGCCTTTTTTATTCCAATTCTTCTTCCTATTATTTCTATAATTGGTCCAATATTATTGGTTGTACAACTTGCACAGGAAAATATAGAAACTTTACCTTCTTCAGTATTCACACCGTGCACGATTGTCGGAGTATCTTTTGTCGGACCAGAAATCACTACAAACTTAGCGCCCGCCGCAATATGCTTTTCTGCATCTGGTTTATTGGTGAAAAACCCTGTGCTTTCAATCGCCACTTCAACATCTAATTCTCTCCAAGGTAATTCCGCAGGGTCTTTTATTGCTGTATAGCGAATTGATTTTCCGTCAATCACTATTGAGTCTCCATCTATACTCACCTTTCTTTCAAATCTTCCATAGATACTATCATACTTTAAAAGATAAACCGCATTTTCTATGCTCATTAAATCATTAATCCCCACGACTTCAAGCTCAGGAGTTTCTAAAATAATTTTAAGAGCAGCTCTTCCTATTCGGCCAAAGCCATTGATTGCTATTTTTTTCATTTCGAAATTTTAATAGTTATTAATATTTTTACGATTGAGCTTAAAGATAAGTATTTTCCGAATACATATAATTCAATTGCTTAATTTTAAAATACTTACATATTAAAATGTAATATTTTTTTAAGCTCATAGAAGTTTGTTACAGGGTAAAAAAGTATACCGCAATGATACCTCCGACTACAATTATTAATTTTCTGACCAGTTCCTGATTCATATGTCTTGAAAATACTGCCCCGTAATAACCGCCGATAATTCCTCCAATTGTCAGCACTATAGTTATTTTCCAGTCTATTAAACCCGAGAATATAAAGCATAGCGCTGCAATTCCATTGTTTACTGTAACCATCAGCACTTTTAATCCATTCATTTCATTTAAATCTTTCATTCCGTAAAGGGTGAAAAGAGTAAGAATCATGATTCCTATTCCAGCATTAAAGTACCCTCCGTAAAAGTTAATCAGAAACAACGGAAGTATTTTTCCGTGTGAATATTGAAAATGTCCGCTTCCGGAAGTAACCTTTTGAAAATAAGCCAATATAGGTTTGCTAAACGCAAATGTTCCCCACGATATCAGGTGAAAATAAGGAACCAAAGATTTAAAAAGTTTGGGATCTGTCATGACCATTACTGTTGCACCGCATAATCCTCCGATTCCGCTAATCAGTAAAACAATTTTCAAATCTTTTGACTGGATGCGAATGTCATTCTTGAACGCCTTAACACTAGCAACATTTCCAAACCACATGGACACGCAAGTCATCGCATTGGCACGGATGGATGAAACTCCGTTTAAAACTAAACTGGGAAAAACGATAAACCCGCCTCCGCCTGCAAAAGCATTTACAGCTCCGCCCAATATGGCGGCTAAAAGTAACAGTCCGTATTGAAGATAATTTTCCATTTTTAGTGTTGTTGCAGTGAGTTGTAATAATCGATTATTGCCCCAGCAATCTCAACCCCAAATTCTTCTAGGGCAAAATGGCCTGTGGGATAAAAAATTAGCTTTGAACTTGGCAAAGCATTATGAATAGCAATCGCTCCTTCCTTTAGAAACACTTAATCATTTTCCCCCCAAACGATTAATGTCGGAAATTGTGATGCTATCAATTTTTCCTGCCAAGCTTTATAAAAAGCAAGATTATTTCTGTAGTCTTTTTTAATAGCCAAATGAATTTCTCTTAAGCCTATTCTTTGCATTAAAAATTGATCCAAGTGATGCGATTCTGGAGCAATTTTATTCAAATTGGAAACGCCTGTAAGATATTCCCATTTGATATAATCGAATTCAACCAGCTTTTCTAGTTTTGCTCTGTTTTCGCTGTTTTCATTATCAAAGAGAAACATTGAGTTTTTAATTCCCTGTCCGAGACCTTCTTCATAAATGTTTCCATTCTGAAAAATGAGCATATCAACTTCTACTCTATTTTTTGAAATTACATGCATCAGAATAGGTGCTCCGTAATCAAAAAGGTAAAAGCTCGTTTTTGTAATGTTCAGTTTTTCTAAAAATCCTTCTATAATCAGAGCAAAATTTTCAAAAGTATACGCAAACTTATCTTTTTCTGGAACAGCACTAAAACCAAAGCCTGGTAAATCGGGAGCAAGAATGTGAAATTGCCCTGAAAGCATCGGAATTAGATTTCGAAACATATGCGATGACGACGGATATCCGTGAAGCAGCAGGAGATTTGCTTTCCCTTCCTCTCCTGCTTCTCGGTAAAAAATTTCCGTATCATTTACATAAATGCTTTTGTAAGCAACTGCGCAGGCTTGCTCCGTGATCGATTTATTAGTCATTTATTTCTTTTTAAATGATTAATTTTTACCCGTTTTTCTGATAAGGAAATCTTTAATAAGTTCTGAAATTTCATCTCCAAAACTTTCCAATGCAAAATGCCCTGTCGGAAACAGGTGAAATTCAAGATTCTTCACGTCTTTTTTGAAAGCTTCAGCTCCCACGCCTGGAAAAATATAATCATCTTTTCCGTAAACAATCAGCATTTCAGGATTGTATGTTCTAAAATATTCCTGCCATTCCGGGTACAAAGGCACATTGGTTCTATAATCATAAAAAAGTGCCAGCTGAATATCTCCATTTTCAGGACGTTCTAAGTGTCGCAAATCAATTTCCCAATTGTCTGGAGAAACTACAGAAGTGTCAGGTACGTTGTGCGTATATTGCCATTTCAGTCCATCAGGAGCATGGAAAGTGCTTAATGTAGCCGCTGCCTCTTTATCATTTCTGTCTTTCCACAACGCTCTAAAAGGATCCCAGAAAGTTTCCAATCCTTCTTCGTATGCGCAACCGTTCTGCACAATAAGTGTTTCTATTTGGTTTGGATTTCTGCTTGCAATTCTAAAACCAACAGGCGCACCGTAATCCATTAAATAAAGACTGAATTTTTTGATTTCCAATTCATCCAATAACGTTTTAACTATGTTGCTGAAATTCTCAAATGTATAGTCAAAATCCTTGATTGGCGGCTGCTCACTTCTTCCGTAACCAGGATAATCTGGAGCTATTACGTGAAAATCATCTGCAAGATAATTTATCAGATTGCGAAACATGTGCGAAGATGTCGGGTATCCGTGAAGCAGTACTAATGTCGGTTTTTGCTTATCTCCCGCTTCTCTGTAGAAAATTTCGACTCCGTTCACTTTTCTTGTGTGGTAACTTGTTTTCATAATTTAAATTTATTAGGGTTATTAATTCTTTAGTTTTTACAATCAGATAAATTTTCGTTCACTCTCTTTAATAGGCAGATCATTAATGCTTGCGTATCTTTTTCTCATTAATCCATCTTCGTCAAACTCCCAATTTTCATTTCCGTACGCTCTAAACCACTGGCCGTTTACATCTCGATATTCATACTCAAATCTCACAGCAATGCGGTTTTCTGTATGCGCCCAGTATTCTTTTTTTAATTTATAATCGAGTTCTTTT
>Ga0099826_10001864_pt1 | contig 13138 bp, 4 predicted proteins | sample Mtrugardesep15_FD_76830 | JGI IMG/M metagenome (GOLD analysis project Ga0099826, IMG submission 76830) | Root nodule microbial communities of legume samples collected from California, USA - M. trunc garden sep15 | ecosystem: Host-associated > Plants > Roots > Nodule | place: USA: California... | reverse complement strand
TGTTAACTGATGATGCGGCACGCTGACAAGGAGTATGACGTGTCACAGGGACTAAAGTGAAAATAAAAAATGGTCACTTTGGTCCCGGAATCGAAAATCAATATCCTCAATTTACTGTTAGATCCTTGACTGTGTATACTTATTGCCAGTTAGGTCCCTGAATCGAAAATCAATATCATCAACTTACTGTTAAGTCCCTGACTGTGTATACTTACTGTCAGTTAGGTACCTGACAATAAAAACGAAATTTCACTAAGATCCTTAGCAAGTTACTATCAGAATTGTCTATAATATACTTAATTCATTAAGACTTTTAGTGGAGGTACTACAATGCAACCAATAAACATTAGTGAATGATTAAGACTTCTACTTTATATTTATAGTCTTAACTCTTTTTTTCACTAAACCTGCACACAAACTTAAATCATGATAGAATAGATAAACAAGGTAGTTCTACAATTAGGAGCATAACTTAAATCATCATAGAATAGATAAACAAGGTAGTGTTCAAACATAATAAAAGAAAAAGTTAACCTTTAGTGTATAACTTGTTCACACTTAAATCATATATGTTTTTCTTTTGCTTGTTATTACAAAAAGTTAACCTTTTGTGTATAACTGTTAGTAACTTGCCAAAGATCTTAGTGAAATTTATTTTTTACTGTCAAGGAGCTAACTGACAGTAAGTATACACAGTCAGAGACCTAACAGTAAGTTAATGATATTGATTTTCGATTCAGGGACCTAACTGACAGTAAGTATATACAGTCAGGGATCTAACAGTAAATTGAGGATATTGATTTTCGATTAAAGTGACCATTTTTTATTTTCACTTTAGTCCCTGTGACACGTCATATTCCTTGTCAGCGTGCCACATCATCGGTTAACAGATTTTTTTAATAGCAGAGACTAAAGCGATAACGGAAGTGTAGAGTCAGGACTTGATTCTATTTAATCCTGAGTCAGGGACTTATGTGACAGCAAGGTGCAAAGTCAGGACTAAAGTGACTATTTGCTCAAAAAAGAAATAAAACCCTATATAAACAAATGCGAAACCCCTCACTCCTTCACTTCGTATTCTCACAGCAACCCGAGAAACGATTTTGGATTTAGGTTTTCGCTGTCGCCGATTGAAATCATTCAATCAATATTCTCCGATTTAGGGTTTCGCCGATGACTTTTTCCCCCAAAATTGAATCATCGTTTTCATCTGTTCGTCACCGTTCATACTTTATGAACCTTGGCAAGCTTTGGTGTTCCTTCAAAAGCTTCTTTCGTCACTGGACTTGATCACTAGGGTTTCACTTTTCTCTCTCTCTTTCTGTTCAATCTCTCTTTTCTTTCATAATCAATTTTCTCTCTTTCGATTTTGATTCACGTTATAGTAATCGTTTTCTGAGATACGAGGTTTCGATCCATTTTTTTGTTTACGACTGAGGTTGTTTGTTCGCTACGACAACAAACAACCTCGGTGTTGAATTTTGTGATTTTGTTATTGATTTGATTTGATTCGATGGCTATACCGAAATTGGTTCCGGGGTTTCGATTTTCTCCAACTGGAGTTGAATTGATCAAGTATTTCCTCAAAAGGAAAGTGATGGGGAAAAAGTTTCATAACGATGTCATTGCTGAACTTGACATATACAAATACGCACCTTGGGATCTCCCAGGTAGTTAATTTCGCAAATTTCGTATCATAGATTAATTTCTAAATATGCTGTTATAATAAAGTTTTGTTTTTTTTGTTTGTTTTTTCAGATTTATCTTATCTCCAAAATGGAGATTTGGAGTGGTATTTCTTCTGTCCGATAGAGAAGAAGTATGGAAGTGGGTCGAGGATGAATCGAGCTACGGAAATAGGGTTTTGGAAAGCTACGGGTAAGGATAGAACTGTTCAACAAAATGATCAAACTGTGGGGATGATTAAAACACTGATATTTCATACTGGAAAAGCACCTCGTGGGGATCGTACTGATTGGGTTATGCATGAGTATAGGCTTGAAGATAAGGACTTGACTGATAGAGGAATTGTTCAGGTATTCATTTATTTGTTATTAGTTTTGTATTGTTAGAATTACTATGAGCTTTATTAGGATGTTAACAATAGTGAATTTAAAAAAGTAGCGGTTTGTTCATGTTCCGTTATACTACTGTTATACACTATGTTCGCTATTTGACAACATTGTACTAAATGTCGTATTGTAGAACAATAGTGGTTTGTTAAAATCCTACTAAATTGTAGCGTTATAGAGCTGCTTTTTCGCAACACTACTTGTTATTGCACAATCTAAGTTGGTGTGCAAATCTTAGGTGGTTGATATTAATAGCCATTGTAGCATATACTTGTAGATAAACAGTTTAGTTTTGGTGTTAAGCTAGTGACCTTTGATAAACTGCTCTTTGCTCTACACAGTTTATGTTGTTTAAGGTTTAAAGGTAGTACACAGTTTGAGATGAATCACTTTTTTTTTTTTGAAGGAATTTGAGATGAATCACTTGTTAGTGTTGATTAAGAATAACAATTTGTCTCAAGTTTCTCAACCGTTTCACTTGTGATTAGTTAGTTAGTTAGTTAGTTTCTCAAGTCTCAATTTCTCAAGTATATCTCAGGCGCTCAGCTGTAGAGTGTTTGAACTTGATCGTCCCCAAACCTAATGCGATTTTGTTTAGATTTTGATGATCAAGACTAGACAAGTCGACCCAACTAATATGCGTTTCATATCTTCAAAAAAAAAATATGCGTTTAATATCTTCACAAAAAAAATGTGTTTTTTTTTTTTACATAAAAAAATGCGTTTAATATAACCATAGTGAGGTTGTAGATTATAGGGTGAGAACTCAATTAAGTCCCTCATCAGTGGAGCATAAAAAGAATCCATTAAATTTATTTAATGATCTAGATTTATGAAAAATTGAAATGAAAACACCTATCTAGATTTAGCTGAATGTTTGGGATGAAGAAAATGGTACTCATGATATTAGTTAGCAAATAGTGACATTGACGAGATATGTAAGTTAACATTTGGTTATGTGGGTATTTTTGTAGTTGTGCCTTTAACTATAGATGCACATAAAAATATATTTACTTCTAGTTGTTGATGTTATTGGCATCTATGGATAAATATATTTATCACTGTAGTAGATAATATAATACATGAATCTGTTTTTGATTCATGAATATTACATAGGCTTTTATGTCCACCTACTATGTCGCTAATGGCATTAACCTCCTCTAAATGCGGGGGTTGCATTTTAAAGGGTGAAATGTGTAGCTCTAATCATTGATTACACTTCATAGTTCCTGATAATTTTGCATACACATGTATAGGAGAATCTTTGAAATAGAAATATGTTATTTCATTGGATTAGTTCAAATCAATGAATCTCCTTACCTTCTAAAGTGCACATTTTACTTTTGTTCAATCCTTGAAATAGGATCATGTTAATTTGTGTTTTGGCTAACAACCCAAAATGAGATTTTCTGTTTTTACATGATGAAGTTAGTACCCCTTGCATTTTTTAATCATTTGATTGATAATTTTTCTGTCCTGTACTCAATCGTGAATACATTTTTAACAAGCTCTTTTGGTTTGTCTTTTTAAATCACAGGATTCCTACGTAATCTGTAAGGTATTTCAAAAGGAAGGTCCTGGTCCCAGGAATGGTGCGCAATATGGGAGACCATTTAATGAGGAAGACTGGAGTGACAATGAAGTAGGAATACCGTTTGCTAAGCCAGCTGCACTAGTTCCCACTTTGCCTGTGACATCTAATAGTTTTGTTCTAAATGACCAGAATCTCCATGCTGTTGGATATAATGGTTCAATATCCATGCCATGTCAATCAGGATTGATGCCTTCTCCCGATCCAGCAAATTCATGTCAAACAGGATTACCGCCTTATCCCGACCCTGCAAATTCATGTCAAACAGGAGTTCCACCTTCTCCCTACCCTGCAAATTCATATCAAATAGGATTGACGCCTTCTCCAGACCCTGGGAATTCATGTCAAACAGGATTTATGCCGTCTCCCGACCCTGCAAATGCATGTCACATAGGATTTATGCTGTCTCCCGACCCTTCAAATTCATGTCAAACAGAGTATAAGTTGTCTCCCGATCCTGCAAATGAATGTCAAATAGGATTTATGTCTCCCAACCCTGCAAATTCACGTCAAACAGGATTGGTGTTGTCTTCCCCCGACCCTGTGCCTTCTCCCGACCCTGTGGATAATTCATATCTAGAAAATCGAGCTGTTAATAATGCTGACATTTTATCAATGCTTGATATGTTCAACGATGACGACATATTGCCTGAGGTATGCTTATCTGTTTCTTCGACCTGCTTGTGTTTGTTTTTTTGGAAACAGTATGATGTTTCTTTTTTATGTCTGGTTTTAGTGTTTTCTGCTCTTGTAGGCTTAGAGTTTTGGCTCTCCCACAATTTGCATTGTCTCCTCATAATGTTAATGCCATTTTACTAAATTATTGTGGTGTATATAGTGATTCTTGAATTCATCAAGGTTAACTGAATGCTGACATTATTTTTGGTCAGGAAAACATTGCTGAAGGTGCACTATCAACTGACTTTTTCGAGGGTTTGGGAGACTTGGATTGCTTGGGACCTGTTGACCAGAATGCTGACTTTAGCTCACACGGAATGGCTTCTACGGGCGATGTTTTGGGGCATGACTACTTGGATTTCATGGAGTTGATTGATCTAGACTCCGAGATATTTTGGCAGAGTGCTGAACCTAAGTTGGACTCGAAATAAAGAAATTTTCATTGGTCCTTTTGGCATGATATTTTCCGACGACTGAGCGTGAAACTAATACTTTGGCACTATTGCTGCAGTGCTGGCCAGGTGATTTGGTCATTGCACATATGGATAAAGACACATTGTTTGAATTGGGCTGCCTTTATATATTTTTTAGTAGTTAATAAATAACTGAAGTAAGTAATGTATTATTGTGATTTGGGTGCCTGTCCTTTGATAATTGTCTCATAAAATCGTGAATGAACACGCTCTTGGTGGTGGCTCAAGATCAATGATTTATATTCAAATGTCTAACATTACAATTACAATTCGGATTTTGTGCATACATTTTTTCAGTTTAGAACCTTGTTAGGAGTTTTTGTCTGTTTTAAGATTGATTCCATTGTATCTTGAAATGATGTCCAGACTCCAGAGGTAAGGCTAAGGTCATGCTCTCTAACGCACTCTTCTAATACACTCCCAAGTAATTCAATTTTTTCTGTGTATTAAAACATGACTCACTCTTTCAAAAAATAAAAATAAAAAAAGACCAACATCAATTCAACACGTTTAATGTACAATCCTTTTGCCCACTAATCCACCAACTGCTGCAAGAAAGTGGACATACTGGACCAATAGGATGCAGAAGAGAAGTAGCTTTTTTTTTGGTTACAGAAGAGAAGTAACTTTAAGTCAAAGAAGATGCATCCTTATTGAACTCAAATAAATAAACCACGATAAAGTAGCTGATGCTATTTGAATTCATTTGATCACAAATGCATCTTCATATCGACGTGTCTTTCGATATGCTTGTAAAATTCCCCAAGCCTCGGCTTCCCTTGCCAACATATTAGCTAGCCTACACACCAAGTTTTAAACTGCCATGTATCATCACGTATGCAAGCTCTGATGCTTACCCGATGTGTGGAGCTGAAAATTGCAGCATGAATGTTACATTTGACATGGCCATTTGTGGGAGGGATCCAACCAGAAGCAGGAGCGCTGTAGTGTGCTACTCTGCTATGCGCAATCTGGAGCAAGCAAAAGCCAATGAATCACGAACGTCGGCTGCTCGCTTCTAGTTTTCCTTGTGTTTCTTCGCTTCCAAAGGCTCCACAGGTGCATACAAAATACCATGAGATGCTCTTCCTATGCTACTTTTTGTTCTTGGAATCTCTCATGCTCTTGTATCATATTATATGGATTGGGATAGCATGCACCATGAAGTGAAAAAATTGCTTTCTTCTTTTGTGGGGCAGACATTGTAGCTATCACTGTTTTATTCCATTGAACATCTTTCTTTTATAATCATGTGGAGCGACTTATACTATGTGTCGGGTAGATTATGTTTTCTGGTAAATGTGATCAACTTGTTACTCCACTAGTGTGTTTATTTTCCTTTAACATATTTACTTTAAACTTCTTTTTTATTTTGAGGGAAATTTTAAATTTTATACGTCGGTATCGATACTTGAAAATATTTTTGCTTAAATGCAGTTTTGATCCCCTATTTACATATTTCTAAACTTTCAATCCCCCTATTTTTAAAATCAATGAAAGTTAGATAAAAACAAGAAAGAAAAAAAAAATAAAACATGAAGTGACAAACGTCATTTTTCAAAACTAGAAGCTTAATTTCCTCCTTATCTTAGGAAAAACACATGAATTTTAAAACTCTATTTATATTTATATTTATTTTTTCTTGTTTTTATCTAACTTGCAACTATCATGTCAGTGTCTCTCTCTGCCATTAGGATGAGAAGGAGCATCGATTGAAATTTTGATTAGTTAATTGATATGGTCTTGCATACTTGAACATACATTAACATATCTAATTATTCTTAACTTTGTTATCATCAAAACCTCAAAGACATTGTACAAAACTCATTTTGGTTCAAAATTTCTTACAAAATTTCATATCTTCAAAATTCTTAAGTCTCAAAGTCCATTTAAACTTCATTGGATTAGGCCTCTGATTTTATATCAAATGTAAAACCAAACAATCTTTTATTTGATCAACTTAGATTGTAGAAGTCTTTTTCAGTTGTGATTGAGCATTAGAAGTCTCTTTCTTGTGTGATTGAGCAAAGAAAGTCTCTTGTTTATGTAATTGAGCAACTTGTAACATGTGTGATAATGGTGAAATCATTTGGAAGTGCAAGGGGTCTCTCTCTCTCCCTCCCTCCCTCCCTCTCTCTCTCTGTGTGTGTGTGTGTGTGTGTTATTTTGAATTTATACCACTACATTTAACTCTTAAAAAAACCAACACAATTCAACCCCCTTCTTACATTTTTCTCAACTTCATATTATATCAATGGTAACATATATAAAAATTAAGTATATCATATAAGATAATTATATTATATGCAAGAGTATACTTTTATACAAGTACACTCTTATATGATATAAAGTATTATATGATATATAGTATACTAGTATTATTGATAATATAAATAAATTGTAAACTTTTATATTTAGAATAAACAATAGCAAGTTTTAATATAATACATTATTATCTATATTACCATAATAAATAAATTATTGTCTCGTTTATTTATCTTTGGTAAGATTTGTCCATCCTATTAATAAGTAACACTAAAAAATAAGTAAATTATAGCATAAAATATCTTCCTTTATTTTATTATATTGTGTGTATGTATATATACAATTTTGTAATTGCAATTAATTAATACTTTAAAATATTTTTGACCACAATTACCTCTGAAATCAAATCCTTATATTAGGAATAAAATTGGTGACTAAGAAAATAATTAAAACACCATTCTAGCCATCTAATGTTATGATTGATGTTCACACTGATCTATTATTTGTTAGATAAGGAAATAATTAAATTAAAAAGTTCAAGGGTATTCTATTTTTTTTTTTGTTGAGGGAAAGGGTATTCTAATCCATGTATATCAAGTCTTTACGAAAAGATGGAGAGACAATATAAATGATTACATAATCAATCAAAAAAACGATAACTAGTTCTACTACCTTCCTTTCAAGTATATCAAGTCCAAAAGGTTAATTTAACATGTTCGACAATTTTTTGGAATGACACGTCTTCTCGTTTTAAAACAAATCAATTTCTATGTAGCCAAATTAACCAAACCACATAGAGCCATATAATATGTCAAAATTGTCTACTCCTTTTGCCATAGGAAAAAGCCTCTAAATTGAATAAAATGTGGTAATCGTTGACCATGAAGACAACCCTCCTGACCATGAAGACAACCCTCCAAACTTGCTATTGTTGGGATTCGAACCAATGACGACCATGCAAATGCAAACCACCATCTCTGCCACTTGATCATTGCAACACATTTGAATTTCTTTTAATTATGTTGATAAGATATAATCATCATTTTTGGCCTTATTTAAATATTTTGGGCTTCCAAAATTTAGAGGTTCTATTCCACGGTCATGAATGCTCTTGTTTTGGGTCAGCTCTACTAATAATGATTTATCAAATGCTACAACCTCAAAAAAAAAAAAAATAGCGATGACCACTCATCTAATTTAAAAGCTCTTGTCGTAGATTGTTTACAAGTTAGGATGAGAATCAAACAAAAGATTGAAAGAATTAGACTTGATGGCTACTAATTAAGGATGAGAATATTGTGGATCACAACATAAAACAACCCTACAAGTTTTGACATGTGCACTTATATATCCTTCTATTCTCTTAGCATTTGTGAGAGGTAATATAACCAAGAAGATATGAAGCCATGCCCAAAAGTGACTTATATTCTTGAACAAGCAAGGCAACACTTGATTCCATTGTTGACAAGATCAAATTCAAAAGTGAAAATCCAATCCAACCTTGCAATCGTTATACCATGACTGATATCAACAATTTTCAAAAAAATTTATAATTAAGATATTGATCATGATGATTCTCAACAAATCCTCAACTAATTTACCCTTGTTAATTTAGGTGAATGGAGATAATTGGGAATGGAGTTTGTCATTATGACGAGATGATAATTTGTTGAGAATCAACCCAAGCTATTTAATATTCCATGTTTAGTTGTCTCAACTAAACTAAGGAATATGAAAATGATAGATTTCTAACTTGCTTTTGCTTTGGTTAAAATTCATTATGAACTCATAATTTATTGGTTTAGGGTACATAAATAATGAAGATTATTAGATTAAATTGATATCTTTATTTAATTCGACTATATTTGGAAAGGCTTAATATAGTAGAACTCTAGTACAACATCATGCATGCATAAAGACTGACCCATGCCTACTTGCTAGCTCTTACAACATCAAGAATGGAACTAATCACACCAATGCTCAATTGCTTCCATTTAAAGTCATTGGCCCGCTTCCATAAATTCTCATTGTTCTGCTTTTGTTTCATATAATGACACACCAACAATCATGCTATCAATACCCATTGATCTAAGTTTTTTTTAATGACAAACGTTACTCTCTCCTCCTAAAATAACTGAGTTATTTCCAATAAAATATTGTCTCAAAATAACTGAATCATTTCACTTTTCAATGAAATATTAATTACTCCTCCGTCTCAAATTGTATGACGTTTTGGGTATTTCACACATATTAAGAAATACAATTAATATTGTATGGAAAAGAGATATTAAGAGTTGTTTTACAAAATTGTCCTTAATAAATAATATGAGAAAGATAAATGAAAGAATTAAAAGAAGAGAGAGTAATAAATAATTAAGGTTATAATAGGAAAAGTAACATTAATGTTAAATTGGTATTGTAAATCGACATACAATTTGAGACAATTTTTTCCCCCTGAAGCGACATACAATTTGGGGCGGAGGGAATACTTTTTTTTCCAATTATATAATATAGTTAAGGAAAATGTTAAAGAGTGCCCTTAGGGCATTGATTAAGATGACAAATTTAGAAATGTTGTATTGGGAAATTGGAAAAAATTGTAGATTTGACTTTTGAAAAGTTAAAAAATTCCTGAATTCAATGAAAACTTACTATTTTTGGTTTCCTTAACTAGTGCCCTTAGGGCACTCGTTAACACAACCCTATAGTTAATACTAGTTTTATCATTCTCAATTCAACATCATCCACCTTGTATTTATGATAACGCTGAATGCACCAATACTTAACAAGAACACTCAAAACTATTTTTTCTCTCTCATTCACTTATACATTTTTCTTAATATGTGTGAAATGAACAAAATGCTCACATATTATGGAACAAAGAGAGTAATAGTTAGTTTATTTGGTTAATATATTATTTTTTGTCAAGGTTTTAACTCAGAACCTCCAACTCTTTTAAAAATATATTCACGATGAATTGGTATATATATAGATGCTAATAATACTATATCAAATGCTACAGCCTCAAAAAGTATTAGCAAGGACCACCCATCCAATTTAGAAACTCTTGTTGTAGATCATTACAATTCAGTATGAGAATCAAACAAAATGTTGAAAAAAAATATAGATTTGGTGAGTATAAATGGGAAAACACTCATCTGTTTGTACCTATGTATTTTACTACTTCTCATCACTAATTTTACCTTGTTTTTAAATCTTCTCCTCCACAGCTTTTTCTCGTATCCAATCCTCCCTCCACTAACTTTACCTATCTCCAAACCACCGTCTCCTCCTCCTCCTCCTAAAGACAAAAACCGAATATGGCATCACCATCTGAAAACTTTGCATCCAAGTTAACAGCACTTGTTGTGGATGATGATGCAATGACCCGAAGAATTCATCAAATGACGTTGAGTAACTTAGGATTTAACATCACTTGTCTGAAAAACGGAAAAGAAGCTGTGGAAATTCACCAGCATGGTAAAAAATTTGATCTAATCCTGATGGATAAGGATATGCCTGAGATGAATGGAACTGAGGTATACTTTATTTATATTACGCCCCAATTTTTACATTTATATATAACTATTCGTGCATGAGTTCATTCTTGCTTAGTTGCTTATGTAGGCGTGGTTTAGTTTAGTGTTTTACTTTTGTTATATAAGAAAATATATGCATGCATGCATGCATACATGAGTTCATTCTTGTCTTTTTATGTGTTTCTTATATAGGCAACAAAACAACTACGCTTGATGGGGATATCTAGCACTATTGTTGGTGTATCCTCACACTCTATGGAAGAGGAGGAAATAGTGGTAAAATTTATGGAAGCAGGACTCGATGAATATCTAGAGAAACCATTGGATAAGGCAAAACTCAATTCCATTCTTCATGCCGTTGAAAAAATAAAAGAAAAAGAAAATTCCATTCCTCACAAGATGGAATGAACAAAAGTACAATGAATGCAAGGAATTTAGTAACATGTAGTTTCATATTCCTTGTATTTTTCCTTTCCCTACTTAATGGTCATAGTTTCAAATTCTTTGTTTACTTCTATTGGTGAAACATGATGTACTAGTATCTTAATGGTTGTAGTTTCAAATACTTTGTGATTGAAAAATATTATGCTGCTAAAGAATTAGTGTAACAATGCTTTCTACTGAGATGGATGTTTTTCTATTGAGTGTAACAATATCAAATTGTTCTCAAATTATCTTTTATTAGTTTAGTTATATGTAAGTATATTTTTGGCTAAAAAGTCTAAAATAAAAGGGTAATAAATGCTTATTTTGTTCACGTATGTAAACACAAGTTAATTACAACATGTAAGCTGCTTAGTGAAATGTTCTAGGTGGAGTTACAAGCGCACTCTAAATAAGGCTTAATTAGATGAAAATACACTATTCAAGATCATCTCTCCCACGTGCCCTTTTATAACACTTGATTTGTTGACTTAATGGGCATTTCTTTGGTCACTCAGGCCCATTAATTTGTGATCCAAGCCTCCCATTGGTTGTCTGGTTCGAGTACGGCTGTCCGTGATCTAGGCTGCAACTTGTCCGTACAAAACATGTGAAGTTAAGATGTGCTTTCAAAGACTTTGATCGTTTGTACAAGACATGTGAAATCAGAGCATGCATATTATTGAGTTGGGACCACAAGTTTATCTCATAGCTTGCTCTGTGGTGAGCTTAGTGTAGTTCATATTGTTGGATATTTGTATGTTGGCTTCAATTTTGCCTAAAACAAATATTCACTTCTGATGTGGAACACGATATTCCAACATCCAGGCATGGTTTTGTGTGTTCTGTACCTTGCCTTATTTTACACACGCGTTTGTTTATTTAAGGAATCCACGCCTTCATTAGTGTTGGTCAACCTGCGTGTCTTTATTAGAAGATCAGAACATATTTGATTTTTTGAGGAAGTGCTAACGACTTAGGAAAGTCCTTGAAGGTGATCGTAATGTTCCTAAAGATGTGCCTACTTTTTAGGAGTTTTCTTATCCGGTCCTGTTGACTGAGTAATGGATCACCGGTTTTATCTGAAGCCCGAAATATGATCTGACCCGTATTGCTTCAGTATTTAGACAAGGTTGCAAGACCTAGTTCATCATTCAAGACGTCATTTTGAAGAATAGATCTATAGGGTTTTGAGTCTTTTTTAATTGTGAGTCTTTCGTGTATCGCCTTGATGCATGTTTAGGACTGTGCTTTGAGTTGTATTATGTGTATTACTCTAAAGCTGTGAAGCAAAGAGTTAGGTAGCCATGTGTACTACACCGAAGTTTTGAAGCAAGGTTATAGATTGTGTTCGAAGGTAATTTCGCTTAGTTGATTGTGTTTGTATTTTGAGAATCACAGAGTCCGTGATCAATTGTAAGGGAGTGAGATGAGATCTCAAATCTAGGAGTTTCTAAGTTGAAGTCAGTATGGGTAGGTCCTAGGTCTTTAGTGAAAACGTGGTTTGCTGAGAGCTATCGAACAAGGACTACATTAGTGGATTTCCTTCATGGCTTGGTAGCCTCTAGAGTAGGTGTGTTGTCACCGAACTGGGTTAACAAACACTCTGTGCATTTTTACTTTCCTGTTTGTTTCCGTTCATTTGTTTTATTTGTTAGCTTAATGTTCTAACCTCTAAGTCAACATTGTAATTCATCTAATTGGTGTTGAAACATCGCATAGAACATCCTAAGTCTAACGTGCTAGAATTTCAATTGGCATCAGAGCAGGCACCCTGCCTGTTATTTGGTGAGATCTAGAGGAGATTTGTTCTGGCATTATGGAGAAAGAAGGAGGATTTGTTAACAGACCACCTCTATTGGACGGAACCAATTATGACTACTGGAAGTCACGAATGAGTGCCTATCTTAAGTCTATTGACAACAAGACTTGGAAAGTTGTGTTGAAAGGATGGGAACATCCTGTTGTTCTTGACAAAGATGGACACAAAACTGAGGTCTTGAAGCCTGAGGAAGAATGGTCTGCTCCTGAAGATGAACAAGCACTTGCAAACTCTAGAGCATTGAATGCCATTTTCAATGGTGTTGACAAGAATAT
>Ga0099826_10001863_pt1 | contig 13138 bp, 16 predicted proteins | sample Mtrugardesep15_FD_76830 | JGI IMG/M metagenome (GOLD analysis project Ga0099826, IMG submission 76830) | Root nodule microbial communities of legume samples collected from California, USA - M. trunc garden sep15 | ecosystem: Host-associated > Plants > Roots > Nodule | place: USA: California... | reverse complement strand
TTTTTTTTGTGTGAACCAAAAAAAAAAAAAAAAAAACCTCTTGCAAACTTTTTTCCCTCCATTTGGAGGCAAAAAATCACATTTTCTATGGTGGGAAAGGATTAACATTTCCCATCATAAATGCACCATGAATGATAAAGCCTTATATATTTTAATTTTTATAAAAACAAAAAATGCCAACGTAAAAATATTGTGAAGATTAAATGTTGAAAGAAGAACATTAGAGAGAAATAGTGGAATTTTGATTCTTTTATCATTATGCGAAAGAGTTTTTTTTTTTTTTTACAAATGAAATTTTAAGATTTATAAGAACTAAAAATGATATTTTATATTTTTTAGTCAAGTCTAGTGACTAAAAATTTATCTCTTAAAGTGAATAAATAAGATGTCTGGAGTTCGAATTCTAACCATTTTATGTGTAATACATTGGCTAGAATTTTATTTTATTTTTGCATGTGATATTTTTTTCTTTTTTTGTATTACAACTAAAAACGATATTTAATAAAACTCAATTTTATAACATAATGTTCTTCGTTACATTCATTGAATGAATGAATTCAATTCAACTTTGGGAAAGCATTATTATTTCCCCGATTAGTCTAGGACTCGTGTATCATCATTTATCAATATATACATTACTTACTCTTTCTTTCTTTTTTTATGCTATAAAATATACATTACTTCCTCTGCTGCTGGTAACTACTACTTAGAATTACATTAAGCATGAAGATATCAACATCATTTCAACTATCTCTTTTGTTTTCCATTCTCTTAGTTATCACTATTAATGCACGAGACCTAGAGGCAAATTATATGTCCAAACTTTTGAAAGCACTAACCCCAACTCCCACAGGCTGGTCTAACAACACTCACTACTGCAAATGGAACGGTGTTGTTTGTGATCAATCTACTGGAGTTGTTGCTATCAAGCTCCCATCAAGTTCACTCACTGGTACGCTCCCTACCTACCTCAACTATCTATATAGTCTCACCCACATCGATCACCGCAACAATTCACTCACTGGTCCTTTGCCTTGTTTGTGTAATCTCGAGTCACTCGAAACGGTGTATCTTGGTCACAATAACTTCACCTATGTCCGAGAGTGTTCTTTTCAAATGTTACGAAATATAAAAACCTTCAACCTAAGCAATAACTTGAATCTCTTGATATGGGAATTTCCTATGACTAAGTTGTCTGATTCGACGGTTTTGCACACCCTTGATTTCGAAGCTACAAATATGAAGGGTATATTACCATCAGACATGTTCGATTGGTTTCCATATTTGCGTACTTGTTATCTTTCACACAACAAAATCACCGGAGATTTGCCTGTGTCACTTGAGCAATCTGGAGTTAAGTATTTACGGCTCAATGACCGGAAGAAGACCTATGGGTTTTCGGGTACGATTGATGTTATATCATCCATGGGTAATTTGTCTCAGGCATGGCTTCAGAACAACGCATTCACTGGTCCAATACCAAACATGTCCAATTGCACTCATTTGTTTGATTTACAGCTTCAGTCAAATTTCTTAATTGGTTTGGTTCCACCTTCGTTGCTCTCTCTATCTAGCTTGAAGAGCATCTCTTTGGGACACAATAATCTTCAAGGACCAATACCTGAGTTTCAAAAAGGTGTTAAGGCAACTTGGGATGGAAATAATTTTTGTAGAAGTGATGCAGGACCTTGTGATCCACAGGTTATGATTTTATTTGAAATTTTTGAAGCTTTTGAGCCTCTTGGACTTTTTTCGAGCAAAGGGAACAACGCTTGTACCGGGGAATTGAGTGATTGGACATCGACCGAGGCATGGATCAGGTGTCAAAGAGGAAAGATTGTGAGTATTGATTTGCGGAATAGGCTTTCAAGTGGATCTATCTCTCCTGCATTTTCCAAATTATCAAGTTTAGTGAACTTGACTCTTGCTAACAATAATTTAACAGGTTCAATCCCACAGAGTCTTACAACTTTGCCTCAAATTCATCTTCTTGATATTTCTGATAATATATGTCTGGACAAATTCCTAAATTTTCGTCCAACGTTAAGTTAAATATCACGGGCAATGATTTGCTTGGTCACAATATGTCTGAACAACCTAGAGGTGAAAATGCAACTACTCATACAACTGTGAACATTTGGTTTCCAATTTGGATTGTAGGTATGTTTCTATGCCCATTATATATTTCAATACTCCCTCTCTCTGTTGTCACAAAATATAAACAAAAATATATCAAATTTATTTGACTCACTTTTGTTTATATTTTGTAATAGAGGGAGTATTGTTTTATTTTGTCGATGTTGGCTATTCATGTTATATATTTCTTCCCATCTCAAATATCAACAATAAAAAGTTATATTTTTTAATTTGAATCATAAGTAAATTAAACTAATTATATTGTGTTTTAATTATATTATATTATTCTTAGGGAAATGTTAACGAGTGTCCTAAGGGTACTTTTAAGGACTTTAAATAGTAAAATTTTATAGAAACTTGTGCATTCAATGCATCAGAAATTGAAATATTAAGTCTTTCCCATAAATAGTTTTTTAATTAAGTATCCTTAAAGAGTGCCCTTAAGGCACTCGTTAACAAGACCTTTATTCTTAAAATACTCTCTTTTTTTTTGTAGATTGACAAAATGACAAAGTCATTATAAACTCACACACAAGTGGAGGTACCGGGGTTCAAACCTCGATCATGGCATCTGACCTAACAATTTCAGCATTTTGCCAGTTGAGCTAGGATTTCTGGATAAAATATTCTCTAATTACCAAAAGAAATAGCTCTCTAATTAATATAGATTCTTTTTTTTCAACTACTGTTTTTATTTACATGAAACAAATACACTTACTTTATAACCAAAAAGAAAAAACAAATGCGCTATCTTTTTTAAATTAATGTGAGAAAGTTAAATACTTTCAAGTGGCTAATGAACTTCAATCAAGGTCAAATTGATCAGAAGTAAAGTCTTTGAACCTCAACCCAAATAATCTTTGATCAAACTTTGTACACTTGTCGTCTAAACATCAAATTATTAGAGTCATTTCTTCTAAGAACCAAGGAGTTAAGGTAATTTTTTTTTAAAGATATAGCCATATATTTGAAGAAAATAAATTTCTCAATGGAATAGAATAGATAAATAAATAATTGTATATTTAGATTTTTTGGTAAAAAAAATAGTATGTTTAGACTTGCAAGTTTAAGTTACTTATTTAATCTTCACTGCTAACCTCTTTTACTTTATGATAATAAAATAAGATAACTATAGTTTATACTGATCATTCACCCTTTTACAAGCATGCAGGGACATCGATTTTAAGTGTTGGATTTGTCATACTTGTGTTGATTATTTGTAAACGTAAGAGGTACCATACATTTGTACATAGATGGATCTTCAAGAAAACAATAAAATCTAATGATCACAGTTTGGAGGATTTCATGCAAAATTATAACTTGTCGGTGCCAATTAAGCAATATAGATATTCAGAAGTGAAAAAAATGACAAACTCATTTCGAGACAAATTGGGGGTCAAGGAGGATATGGTGTTGTTTACAAAGCAAGCTTACCCGATGGTCGTGACGTGGCCGTGAAAGTAATAAACGAGTCAAAGGGAAATGGAGAAGAATTCATAAATGAAGTAGCTAGCATTAGTAGAACGTCACATGTGAACATCGTTTCACTTTTAGGGTTTTGTTATGAGAACAAAAGAGCACTAATATATGAATTCATGTCCAAAGGATCAGTAGATAAGTTCATCCTCAAAAGTGGGTTGCCTGATGCTATTTGCAGTTTAGATTGGAACGCATTGTACAAAATTGCAATCGGCATTGCTCGAGGACTAGAATACTTGCATCAAGGATGTATTTCAAGGATTTTGCATCTTGATATCAAACCCCAAAACATTCTTTTGGATGAAAATTTTTGCCCAAAAATATCTGATTTTGGACTAGCTAAAATATGTCAAAGGAATGATAGTATAGTGTCATTACTTGGCACAAGAGGAACTATAGGATACATAGCACCAGAAGTGTTTAGTCGAACATATGGTGGAGTTTCTCACAAGTCTGATGTATACAGTTATGGTATGTTAATTCTAGAAATGATTGGAGGAAGAAAGAATTATGACACTGGCAGTTCATGTACTTCCGAAATGTGTTTTCCAGATTGGATTTATAAGGATCTTGAGCAAGGTAATAACCTTGTGAATGGTATAGCAAATTCAGAGGAAGAAAATGATATGGTGAGAAAGATTACTATGGTGAGTCTATGGTGCATTCAAACGAATCCATTAGATAGACCATCTATGAATCGAGTAATAGAAATGCTACAATTACCACTTGAGTCAGTGCCATATCCTCCAAAGCCTTTCTTATATTCTCCAAAAATTCCATCAGTACAAACTTCATATGTGTCTTCCAGCAATGTGTTATAGACAAATTCAAAAAAGACAAAAGCGAAAATGTGATTGTAATATAATTTTATGTTGTTGGTATTTGAGGACAACTTTCCATATCCTTTGGTTGAACCTCGAAACATGTTCATATATTATATTTATAGTTGCAAGTTTCTAGCTACTGATGACTTTCAAGATCTTATTTATATTCAACAGTTCAAAATTTAATGGCGTCTAATTAATAACTTGTAAACTATAAGGACTTTAAGAATTTATAAAGTAAATTTAATAAATCGGTATATAAGATAAAAATACTGGTGAGACTTACTTCATCAAGAGGAAAATAGGTAAAAAAAGTACTTCTATTGCGGTACAAAAGTTCTAAGTTGTAGGAGTAAGAGCACGTTCAATTTCTTCCAATGAGCGACCCTTTGTTTCTACAACGTTAGCAGCTATGTATACGACAGCAAGAAGACACACAGTTGAGAACCCCAAGTATACAGTGCTGATACCAATCTTGTTAACAACACTCAAGAAATAGAGCCCTATCACAAAGTTGGAAATCTGATAACAAAAATACAAATTTCCACATTTTATCATTAACATAATTTTTAGGCAAGCCAACAAAATCAATTATGAATAATCGCAACGGTCAAAGAAACTTCAAAATTTACAGCAAGATGAAAGAATATCGTGTAATATTAGATTGTAAAGTGAAATCACTAACCCAATGTGTGCCTAATGACAAAGAAATTGCTTTTGCTCTGATTCTAGATGCAAATATCTCCGGTAGAAGAAGGGCGGGCACAGGACCAGCACCAAGAGAGAAGGATAATACATAACTGCTTGAAATTCGTATGCCACGGCCACCAAAGTCAAATGTGAAATGAAAATAAAAAATGGAATCCATTTTGTTGACAAAAACTAAATGACTTACAGGACAGTCCCGAAGACCGTAAGGGAGCCCGAGTATGGTGCAAGGACTTTCCAACTAAAAGACACAGAAAGAAGCAACATAGAAGCAGCCTGGAAAACATAGAAAATGTTAAATTACATGCGAGAGGAAATTAGGCCATTGATTTGGAATGAATATTTGTATTACTTTAGCCAAACATAAAGTAAAATAGATATTTGTTATTACCATCCCACTAAAGCTTGTGATAAGGAGACTTTTTCTTCCTTTTCTATCCATTAAGGAGGAAGCAATAACAGTGCCTGCACCAAAATCATCATCAGTCATGAAAAATGAAATCTTTGTGCAAATGGCATAATAATATATTTTTGGAATGAAAAATACAAACCAAAAACATTTGATGCACCAACAAGAGCACTTGCTGCAACATCTGAAGAAATTCCAACACTGCGAAAGACCGAAGTTGAATAATAAACCACAGCATTTATTCCAGCGAATTGCTGCAACAGGAATAGTGATGTGCCAATGCTGACAACTGTGACAGAGAATATTGTTTAGAAGTGCTACATCAATTCATTAGGCATCAATCAACTTCACAACAAACAAAATGAAGTTGAACAGTGAATCAAAATAAGAAAACTAAGTAAATATAATTATAACCAAATTTTCAGAACCTGTAGGTAACAAACTTGTAAGATTAACTGATGAAGATATAATTAGTATCAGTTCTCTGTTGCTAAAATTATACTTAAATACACAAGAAACCTGTTCAACAATTGATAGTCAGACCTAGAATCAGTCTTAACTTTAATTTTTGCATTACCTTTCCGATATCGGCTGCTGAACAGTTCAGACCATCCTGCTTCAGGTTCAGAAGAACCTTGACTTGCTGCTGTCAAGTCCTGCATAACCGAAGCAACTATTTCTTTTCCATATAACTTTTTAACAGCCTTTTCAGCTTCGGAGATTTTCCCTTGCTGTAAAACAAACAATGTAATTTTCTTAGAAAATTAATGAAATTGCACTAAACTTCTAATGTAACGATTTGCTTCGAAGGAAACAAGGCATCACATACACATAAATGTATGTTTCGTTGCAATCAGGTTACACAAAATGGCAACTGTAAATCTAAAATTTCAACCCATATAAAATCTTTAAGGACGTCGTGTCTTTAGAGATTTAAAATATATTTATAAAATCTAATTGTTTATAGCCGACCCCACTTAGTGGGATAAGGCTTGGTTCTTGTTGTTGTAATTGTTTATTTGGAAAGTTGTCACCATAGGAGACTAGAATCCAATTGATAGGTACGTGAAATTAATATATACAGAAAGTTATGAATCTGTGAGTAGTATCTTTTTGACATAGCCATCCGGTTCCTAGGGGAAGCAAAACGTTCTCAGAGTTCTTCCCAAACATCAATGGCTCTTTCATGGAAAACAATAGTTTGAGCTATTTGAGGAGAAACAGAATTAAGTATCCAAGAGTGAATGAGATGATTGCAACATTCCCGGGCATTGCGATTCAAATCATCAAAATCAGGAATAGGTATGGATCCATTGATGAAGACAAGTTTGTTCTTCGCTCCAAGAGCGCGTTGCATAGATCTACTCCAAGCTAAGTAATTCGAACCAGTGAGAAGAGGCATAACAGTGACTGAATTCGGACCTTCGCTTGGATGAACGTAGAAGATTGAATCAGTGTTAACTTGATTTTGTTGAAGAATCTGTGGATTTTGACGAGGAGGCATGATGATGCAGAATTGAGGAAGATGATGAAAAAGCGTAGAATTTGAACGAAAAATACAGAAAATGCAAGGAAGAAGAAGTTGTAACAGATAACAATGGTGAAATCACCAAGAAAGCAACAAGAAACTGCGAGAAAACGCAGGAAAATCAAGGAAGAAGAAGAAGAATGTGATGAACGCAGCGGGAAAAACGGTTAGGATCGTAACAACCTCTTAAGAGAGAGGGAAATGATACCATATTATGAATTGAGTAAAAAGGAATATTCATTCTATTCAATCCATGAAATTGGACTACAACAGGTTTATATATGCTAAGCTAATGTACTACACAATCTAATTGTACTATCTAGTAATAACTTGTACTACAAGTTATTACTCTAAGCTTTGTTCCTTAGTCTCTATTTGCTCATTGTGTAATAATGAGCCCTAGTAGTCTGGAGTTTAGTCGCGAGGTAAGTAAAGTATGATTAAAGATTATTCCAGCCACGGTTCGAACTTGGGTGCTCCTGATCAATTTGACTTTAACTGAAGCCAATTAACTACCAGAGCCTAATCACTTAGTTGTCTAAGAGTAGTATTTTATATAAGAAAGTAAGCTCTTGAGGGGATAAATTTTGCGCTGTTTGTTTTGTAATAGCTGGTTTACTTGGCATGACATATAACTGTATTTTCCTTGACAAATGACAGAATAGGGTTGCAGGACAACCTGATAAAGCCACCGAGGACTCTCCGGACAAATTGCCATTCCAAGCGCTAATAGAATAGATGGAACTATTGCAATTCCAAACATTGTCCTCCACCTGAAAAACGAAATGAAGATTAGACATGAGACTAACTTAGAATTCACAATGGAAAAAAAAATAATTCAAGGTTTAACCACCTCTATTGTAACTACATATTAATAACTAACAAACCGATAAATGATTCCAAATCCTCCGAGTAATTCCATTGGAATTACTCGGAAAAGTATAGGGCTGATACTTCAGAAAAAGTATAGGGCTGTCTATTAAAATTCCATCGGAATTCTAGCAAGGAAGGAATTGGTGTACAAAACTCTCTTCAAAAAGGACTGAACATTTTCGATTGCCTCTTGATTTATTTGTCATTCATGAATGGAACATATCTCCATTTTCTTTCTCTTGGAATGCCTTATAATAGAAGTAGTTTTCTAGCTTCTAAAACTGTACACTGAATATAGTCATTTTCATCTCAAATGTAAATGCTCTCTAGTCTCTAGTTGACATTTGACCTAGGAAGAAATAAACAGGTGACAAGAGATGAAGCATTTCAATACTACATACCACGTAGGATTTCCCTCCAGAGGCAAACCGGCAACAAGTGCAGCAAGAATCCCAATACATATAAAAAGCTGATTAACAGATCCAAGGGCCCCACGAATTTCGGTTGGAGAAATCTGTCGATTAAAAGAAGTCAGAAGTCACCATGACCCTGAGATCCATATGCCATATGTAAAAACGATCATAACTGTTGAAATAATTTATAAGGGCACCACCTCAGATATGTATAGTGGTACAATAGCAGATGCAATACCGATTCCTATACCAGCTAACGAGCGACCAACGATCATTGTCTGAACACTCTGAGCCGTAGCACTGTAAATGATTTAAAATTTAAAACATCTGGTATCAAGTATACATCAAAGGTAAATCCTCGTATCAGGGACAATAAACAGACCAAAGAAATCCTCCGATTGCTAGAGGGATTGCATCCAACTGAAAAGTCCTGGTTCGACCAAATTTGTCAGCCAATGCTCCACCAGTAAATGAACCGACAGTAGCGCCTGCAAGTAACGTGCTGACAATCCATCCTGTTACAGGATCTTAATTTTGTTAGTATGAGTTGGTTAGTTAGGAATGCAATTGTGCTCTATAAATAGGACAATTATGTACACATTTCACTATCTTCTGTCAAAATAATTCCTTATGAATTTTATTCTCATTCAAGCTTTCAAAGCTCTTTTCACTCATATTCCTCAAATCCTTTGAGTTCAAATTTCTAACGCATCCTGTTCACGGATTTAACTCATGAAAACCATGAGATAACAAATGGAGCATATTCGCCTATAAAAAAAATGGAGCATGTTCAAAAAACGAACAGATTTTATTGTTAAGCACTAAAGTTTATTCCTAATTAATATAAGAGTAACAGTAACAAGTTTAAAATATGTTCACAAGTATGCTGAAAATTTACTCGTTACATGCTACAAAATAAAAAACATAACATCAAATCAGAAGATGAAAGAGTATTTGCAAAACAATCTACAATTTCTTTGCTGATAAAATCAATCAGGCATATTAAACTTATTAGCAAGTTTGCAACTAAAAACAACCAAAAGAAAAAAGAAGAAAAAAACCTTGTAGCACAGTATTTTGAGCGATTCCGAGATCCTTGGCAAGGTACTCAAGAGCACCATTTACCACCCTACACCAAACAGGGCATCATCAGAGTTGCCCACCTAAGAAAGAAAATCAGTGGTATAACGGGTGAAATTCAACATAAGACATAAGGAAATGTCTTTTGCTTACTCCGTTAACTTCCATGGAAGTTCAAAGAAAAAGGAACTGTGCTATTTATTACGATGTTAATGGTTATATACACGAATGCAAGAATAACTCTTTCAAAACAAAAACAAAAAAGGTGAACAAACACATAAAACTGAGATGTGGCGGAAAACATGGTGCGGTGGAGATAAATTCAGTGGACAAGATTTGTTCGCTTGGTCTCGTTATATTGTCATTCGTATTATAAAGCATTTATCAAGAAGAAGATATATTGAATGTCTGCATTATAAGTCCATTGATCTTCCTACTCAACGAAGATGAAATTCGTACCCAAGATGATAACCAAATAAAAAGGCTCCAAGGCAAGCAACACCGACATAGGGAAACACAGTTCTAGAAGGTCTGCCTGGAGAGTTATTGGGCAGAAGATCCTCAACATCTTCATCTGCAACGCAATTTTACTCGGTAACATTTCAGGGAAACAAAAAACATTTGTAACACATGAAATTAACATCATCAATGTATATTAAAAAAGAGGCAGTTGTAAAAGATAAATAAAATTGACTTAAACATGTTACACTAGTTGGCCATTCTTAGAGGAAAAGTTTTAACAACACACTCTTATACCCTTATCAACACTCCCTCAATAGTACCATAAAATTCATGTGGATTCCACAGTTTTGTCTTGCTGAGGAAACTCCAAGGCATTGGGATGAAATTTCATGCTGGTTAGTTTCAAAACAGGCTTAATCACCAATGTCAACAACCCTAACAGACACAAACATGAATGCACGTTTACTTTTACATGGAGACACAAACATTGTGTTAATCAATTTGACACAATATTCAATTATATTTCATAACACAAAGTTAAATTATATTTCACCATACATTGCTGAACAATCATTGCCTAAGACATTAAATATAATTGGACGTATCTGTAATGTAACAACATTTTACTATAAAATCTATAATTCATAAACTCAATCCAATATAAAAAAAATAAAAAAAATAAAAACATTAATAAATCTAGCCATGAGAAAAAAGTCAACAGGGCATGAACTAAACGACAAATCAACCATATAACTAACAAACGAAACAAATTAAAGTCAATATCAGAAACAAAACACAAACCAGAAGTTTGAAACCTGGTTGGTCTAGACTTAACAGTGGAACCAAAAATGCTACCAAAACCCCTTCCTTTACTAGTCAACTCAGTTTCCATGATGGCTGAACCAGACCTCAAACCACAGCAGCTACTCATTACTCTCTTCTGGTTTTGATTTTGATTGCAACAATGTCAAAAGTTGACACTAATTGCATATCTCATCTAAAACTCCAATACCCAAAAGTCAAAGAACGTAAATTTTGTGCGATAAAGAAAAAATTCGGGACATGCAAAACGGGAATGGAGTTGACTGTTAGGATGAAAAAACACAGTAACCGACCAAATCGGGAAGTGAATCTAGCTAGGGTAGAACACTGACACTTCCAAAATTTTGACAAACGTAAGCATATGAATTTACCACGAAAAAAGATAACACGGTGGTATTTACCACGGTAAAAACTAAAGACCTTGTTGGTAAGGGTAGCGTGTGATTTGCACTATGAATTAAATCCATATTGGGATAAAAATTCATTTTGATCTAAAGATAAAATTATTTGCATTTTTATTTGATTTTGAACGATTGATTTTAAAACTTTGATATGACAATTCAATTTAATGAGATTTAATTTAGATTGGTTTTTGGATATTTAAGTTATAGATTGAAAAGTTTTTTTTATTGGTATTAATTGTATAAAGACAAGGTAAAATAATAATTTATTGCAAAGTTTAACGTATAATATATTACAAATTAATATTATTGAATGATAATGATTGACTATGTTTTAAATAATTGAAATAGTGAAAAGGGATTAAATTAAACTAATAATTTTTTAAAATAAATTAAACTAATAAGTAGTTTTAAAACAAATAAAAACTAACTATAAATATATTAATGCAATATGGTTGTTCAGTTTGGGAGTTACAAACCAAACCTATGGAAACCTAACTTATGTTTGTTGTATTTCATAAGTTACGACCCGATCAACCTCAAACTAGCATAACAATATGGGTCAGTACACATGTGCATATTTGTTGGGGAAAAAACACAGAAACTCAATTCTTGACACATTCAAAAACCCTCCTTACTTCAATCTATAATTTCCATCTAACCAAAGTAGAAGACCTTGTATTTGTTATCACATTTCTTCATTTTAGTACAAGTACAACCTCTAGTCACTATTATTAAAAAAAAACTTTTTAGGTTCATTGAATAGCTGACGTATTTGGTCTATAATATGTATTAGTTACATTAGTTATTCAATGAACCTAAAAGAAATTATTATTTTTTTGCTTATATTAGTGATCAAATGGTGTAAGTCTCAACTTATTCTCGCTATGATGTTGTTCAAGGTTAAAGTTTTTAAGTTACTGATTAATTAGAATGTGAACGTCAATGTAGTTTAGAAATTTGTAGTTTTTGATCAAGTTGAACGTGAATGTGGTTTATGGTTTAAATTAGTGAAAATATGGTATTGAAATGCTAATTAGGAATGTGAATGTTATTTTTGTGCTCTATGTAATTGATGAAGTACTTCAGTGATTAATTTTTTTCTTTTCTATTGGTTTTTCTAAATATGACTGACGTTGTTGATATTTTAATCTCTCGCTATTGAATTTGTCGTTTAATGTGATTTATCAAAATGTTAGAATGTTTTGGTAATGGAACACATACTATTGATTTATCGAAATAATTTTAATATGTTTTAACATATTATCTTGTTATGTTTTATCATTCTGATGAACATATTTTTTTTTGTAAAATGTATAATTTTGAACACAAAGAACATGTTTTGCCATTTATGCCACCATCTCCTAATTTTTTTCATATAGATCTTTGTGTCCAGACGTATTGATTTGTATCTTCTGATATTGGATCGGAGACTAAATCCCAAAAGGATCGAAGGCTAACTCTCGAGAGGATCAACCTGTAACTTTTGATGTTGTTAAAAAGGGGACTTATAGGAAACTTGAGGGACATGTGAGCAATTGGGGGACCCTAAAGTAATTGTATAGTTTTGTATTAGCTTAGACTTGTTAAAGCCTTCAGATTTTTTTTTATGAATCCTGCTATTTACTCAAAAAGGATTTGTTCATTCCTAAGCGAAATGACCAAAATGCCTTTACGTGATTTAAGTCACGCTGGTGTAAACTTAAACTGAGTTAAGTCACATAGTGTTAATTTTAAAAAAATAAGCGTGAGTTAACTCACGTTCATAGCAGAAGCCAGAAACAACATTAAATGTTGTTCAGTAGTGGACAGGTATTAAAAAAGTTTAAAATGACATGTAATCACGCCACATTCATAATTTAACCAAATTACGCCAGTTTAACAAAGTTATCGGATAATACGACATAATCGATCAAAATTACACAAAAACATCGTTTTTCTCACAATCACGTAATCACACATAACGATCAAAACGGTCCAAATTTCACGAACTTACCGATAAT
>Ga0099826_10001861_pt1 | contig 13143 bp, 11 predicted proteins | sample Mtrugardesep15_FD_76830 | JGI IMG/M metagenome (GOLD analysis project Ga0099826, IMG submission 76830) | Root nodule microbial communities of legume samples collected from California, USA - M. trunc garden sep15 | ecosystem: Host-associated > Plants > Roots > Nodule | place: USA: California... | reverse complement strand
GTCTACTGGCTTTCTTCCCGTCAAGAGTTCTAAAAGCACAACTCCAAAACTATAAACATCACTTTTTTGTGTTATCTGCCCTGTCATTGCATACCTGAAGATGAAATTTATCACTATCAAAACAACAAAAATATATTGATCATAAATTGATCAATATAAAAGTAAAAGTAAACTATGAGAAATGTAAAAGTAAAAGGTATACTCTGGAGCATGATAGCCAAATGTTCCCAAGACTCTCGTTGAATGTAGCCGAGCTGCCGTATCAGAAGACTGATTCGTCAAGCTGAAATCAGCAATCTTGGCCTCATAGTCATTGAATAACAAGACATTGCTGGATCGAACGTCGCGATGAACAATAGAAGGCTGAACCTTTTCATGAAGAAACTCTAATCCTTTTGCTGCACCAAATGCAATTTTTGCTCTCTGATTCCAGCTCAAGACTGGACCAGGTTCGGCACCTTGTACGCCCTTCCTTCCTGTAAAAGCAAAAGCCTTAGTTTTAATCAAGGAACCTGCACTATATGCTCAACAAAATACATGCTAGCAACATATTCTGTAACATTATTTCCAGCACTCCCTTCTATTAATTGAAGTTCAAACGTGTCTTGCTCGAATCATGTGATTCTCACATAAATTTGAAAAAAATCAATATGCATTTTATTTAGTAAAAAAGAGTGTGCTGGAAATAGCGTTAAAAATTGTATTAGTAGCGTTTCTCAATTAAAATTGAGTGGTTGTAGGCCTACCATGTAATACATCATGCAAAGAACCCAAACTTGCATATTGATAAACCAAAATTCTGTTGTCTGCTTCTAGACAATATCCCGTCAACTCTACAAAATTGTCATGCTTGAGTCTTGAAACAACTGATAACTGCAAAATCCATATAGTAACATAATGCAATATGAGTGACAACACCAAGAGCCAAAACTTTGCTTTAAATAATTTTTTCTTACCTGAGCAGCGAAATCGTTGGAGTCAGAATCAGGTGAAGAACTTGTATCCAGCCTTTTGATTGCAACTTCAATACCATCATTCATTTTTGCATAGTAAACCCTTCCATACGAACCTTCACCAATGAAGGCCTTTGAACCAAAGTTTCCTGTTAATCTATTTAACTCAGCCAACGGTATGGAGGGTATCTCAATTGGTAATACTTTCTGTGGACCGCCACTCTTGGTAATGTTGCTCCTTGGCTCTCCTCTATCATTGCCTATATTCATACAAGGCTACTCTAAATTATCGCATTCAAATCATTTTATAACATCATATAGGATCACGTTCAATCATTATAACTATCACATGCAAAATGAAATTCTTATACTTTGGCTTAAAATTGTTTTGTGACTGTCCAAAAGCAAGCAGAACTTATTTTGGCAATAAATGCAAAAACACTAATGTTGAAGCCTTCTAGATACAAAGTAAAAGAAGTAAGGATGAATAGATAAAAATGAAGAGATTATTAATTACCTCCGCCGCCGCCGCCACCATATGCGTTACCCCCTCTTGATGGTGCAGCGTATTGGTTTGAAGGTGGCCCGCTGGGATCTTCTTCTGCACCTCCGCAACACAACATACTTCAAATACTCCTAGATCCACTCTCAATAACCCATTGGCTTTAATAATGAATCACCTGAAAATAAAGAAAAATCACATTGTGCAACTGGGGAGGAATGATGTTCATAGCTTTGCATTTCAATCATGAAATCTCAATAACTTTTCTCCGATTCTAAATACTTTTGGATAGCGGCATAAACTCAAAATCAATTAAAAGTTAACCACGCATATCCCTTTATGATCAAGGCAAAAATATATATAACATCGATACACATCATGCAATAATAGGCACAATTCCCGTTAGTGGACGGTGAGATTGGTCCTCTGAATTAGTCGGCTTCAGATACCGAGTTTAAAAAAATAATAGGCACAATTTTATTTAACATTGAATAAAAATTAAATTTATTGTTTATGGACACAATCCAAGTCCCTAATAAGAAACCTTGTCTGTAAATTAACAAAAACAAAATGCAGGGTTATAACTGTGTTTTGTGGCATCATTACATAACAAAATCAGCTAGCATCATACAAATGAAGATTACCTGTAACGCGTTACCGGATCCAACCGGACTATTTGGCAGAGAAGATAGGTTGATGCCAAAAAGAAGGGAAAAAATTTATATTATGTACAATAATAATTACATTACAACAAGATTTCTGGAAAAGAAATGCATGCATGCAGAAGGAGGAAGAGGAGAGAGAGTTTAATTTGGTGTAGTATAATGAAGGTCCGTTTTGGAAGAACGGGGCATGTGTTGTTGTGTTTTGCGGGAATATCGTTTGGTGATGAAAAAAATGTGACCATAGATGCATGTTATTCGCTCGTTACATTCTATTTTAGTGCTCTCTTCATGGCTCATGCTTTGCTATTCTCATTCACACACAGCAAAACACAACTGAAATTCAAATGCTTATAACTAGAAATCAATAAAACTATTCTAGTTGTTTGAAGACGTAATAAAACCATATAGTACTATAGCTAATATGGGCTATAACTCCACAAAATATGTGATCATCTAATGTCATTTACATGATTTTTTTAGGGGAAAGTCATTTACATGTTTCGTTCCTCATAAAAACAATGTTTTATTATGCCTAAAAACAAATTATTTTTTTTGCCGGGGTTCGAACCCCAAAGCTTATGCATTGAAAAAAAGAAAAAAGCTTTATTTTAATATAGGCTATTATCTATATCTATATTATTATATATAAAGAAAATAGTATGTATTGGCTCTTTTAGGCTGGTTTTTTCTACCAAAAAACAAAGATTTGTTATTTTATGAAATTCACTTAGATATCTATTAAAAATGCTCTTAATATGATAATTAAAGGAATAATTGGGTAGGTTGGAAATAAATAGGGAAATTGGTGTAAAAATAACTAATACTCCATTTGTATTCTAAAATGATAAAAAGTAACATGACACAAATAAATATTACAATAAGAAAATTGCTCTACATATTCTTCAATTTTGCTCAAAAGTCCTTTCAATTTAAATTGTAACTCTCGAACTAACAAAATCTATCAGAAGATACAATCCCATTTTTTACATCTAATCATGACTCTAATCAACTTATTTTAGATGTTGAACAATCTACAAGGCGCATGGAACAATCATCTTACAAATATAAAAAGAAATACAACCTCATATAAAATCATATGTCATGTGTAAAAACTAACAAGTTTGGGCGAATATTATTTATTTATTTTTATAAAAAAAAAAGGCTAGCACGACTGCAGAGACTGATCACTTGAGCCTCGTGGAACCCAAATTTGCGACAAACTCTTTTTAGGAGTTGTTAACGTTGTTGCATGCCTAAGGTTGGATTCGAAGCAAATTCTCCCTAAGAGTTTTTAATGTTGTTGCATGCCCAAAACTGGATTTAAACCCAGACGTTAGAAGAGACTCGTATCATCTCATGCAAACGTTCTTGAGTAAAAAATAAAAAAATAGCAAACATATTTTATTGGGTCAACTTTCTTTTTTCAAGTGTATCATCAATTAATTAATTAAAGGCTTGATCGAACTGCTTTACAATCCAGCCGTTGCTTTATGCTCTCCTCATTTTTTTTTTTTGAGGAAATGCTCTCCTCATGTTTCTCCTCCACTCATATCTAGGCTGCAAAATCATTTCTCCAAAATACACCAATTTGCAAGTTTGCTTTGACAACACATTTATTTTTTAACTTGAACGCTTCAGAAAGCATAACTTTATTTTATTTTGGTCACGACAGAAAGCAAGACTTTTTCCCTCAAAAAGAGAGCATTACCTTTTTTTTTTTTGGTGGTCGGGGTTGGAACCCCGAACTTTGCATATATTATGCATTGTCCCTACCAACTGCGTTAAGCTTAAGGGGACAAAAAGCATGACTTTAAATGTATAGAAAATGTTTTCTAATAGTTAACATTTGAAAGTTATTTTAATCCTTTGAATTCTGACTTCGTTTTTATATATACTGGAATCATACTACCAAAATATCCTTCATATAATAAATAATTTGACATCTCAAAAAGTGTCATTAAAAGATAAAAGTGAAAGAATGCTGAAGGAAAAATCACAAGTAACCCTGAAGTCTAAGATGTGTGGAATTGAAAGAGAATCTATATATGGAGATATAAATAGATCATAAGTGATACACTTTGCCAGAGAGCAAAATCTTACAACAACCCGTAATAAGCTCTATACAATGATCACTCGAACATCCTTCACGCATAATACATTATTATTATATTTACATCTCTCAATCTTCTTTCCATATACGACCGGTGATTCTCAATTTCAACTCCTGTTTATCCCCACCCGAAAAATAAAGGGCTTGATTCCTCTGAATTATTAGTCCATCTTGACTATCTCTAACTTTACTATGACTGTCGCGTATGCTCCTAGGAATTCCTTGCCATATAAGTTTGCGCCCATATGCACCTACTTCTAAGCTGTAACTGAATTTTTTTGATTCGTTGTCATCGCCCATAAACCGTAAGAAGGCCATAAAAACTGGAGCTGTACCAAGCTGGAAAGCCTCAAAGTGCAAACAGAAATGCTTTCCATAGCAATTGAAAACCTGAAAGCCAACGAATTTGAAATGCAAGAGGGGTTTTATGTTAGAATAAAAGTTAGTTTAAGTTACTTTAAATATTTATTAGTTGGTTCATCAATGTGATAAGCTCCCTAGAAATAGCGATTTATGTATCACATTTGTTATCTTTCTAATGCGATTTCTCGTCTTCAAACCATCAAGCTGTAGCTACTTTGCATTTCCCCCCTCTGATTTGTTACATTTGTAAATCTTAGACTAGAAGTTAAAAATGAGATCACAATACAGAAGAGACCAAAGCTGAACCTAAATACCATAGCTTTAGACTAAGGAAATATTTAGATGAAGATCAAACAGAAAAAGAAAAAACAAATTCAACCACGCAACTAAATTGGATGAGTTAAAACTTAAAATTATTCATCAAAAGTCAAAAGAGCACATGCCTAAGTGTATGTCATGTGATCCGTATTCAATAATTAGTGAGGTGCTTCTCAGAAAACATGACTAATTAAGAAACTGCCAACACCACTTGCAGATAATAAAAAGGAGAATGAAAAACAAAACACCACAGAAGTTTTTTGTGTGTGTGAATAGAACAAAACAAGTATGGCCATATGTGATTGTAAAATTAAATGTCACGTGTTATAAGTTATAAGGTATGACTGAGATTTTTAAAAATTAAATGATAAACATAACATGCAAAAATGCTAATCTAGAAGATATAGTCAGTCAAATCAACAAACAGGCCATTGAGTCACTTACAGTGAGCATCCATGTGGCATTTTCAACTTCATGTGGGTTTGTTTTGACATATCGGTGATTGAAGGTGAATCCATCATGCATGTCAACCTTGTGTTCATCCTTGAGATGATCAACAAGAGTTGGAATGTCACCCATCACAGAGCACTCAGATCCAGCATAAGGACAATTGTATGGACGAAATCCACAATTTTGCTCATGTTTAAGTTTAGCATAGTAAGGGAAAATATCATTACACCCTAGACTCTGATATCTGCAAGGAAGCTCCAAAGATTCCGCCACTTTCTCCAGAGCCAAACACCTTATATTCCCAAGATCATGGTGACAGGTGGGACAGAGATTATGGACTTCAATCTTACAATTTGAACATAATGTATGGCCATTTGGACACTGAAACACACAATGCATACAAAACAGAAATATTAGAAATTTAAAATTTAGCAGGAAATATATTGGTCACTATTATTGGAATTGGAACTAAACTCACAATAGAAAGTGACAATGAAATACCTATAAACTAAAGGTTTTTATCTGTTTATTATTGCTTGGTATGACTCCAAAATATTCACTTTACCTTATTAAACTCAAAAGGCTATCATGTAACTTGCTTAAGAAATAAATTGAACAGATAACTATGATAACTTCACAACTTTCATGTGTGCAATAGCGCATTTGAAAAAAGGTTTTCCCGAAACACGAATAGACGCTTGAAGAAAAGAAAGAAATTGCAAGCAGTGCACCTGGTGAATTGGAGGATACATCAAATTCTTGCAGACAGGGCACCCAAGTAAGTCATGCACACCATTCTTTGAACTAGTTCCGTGCTTTCCATTCAATCCAACACTAGTGGATTTTGTAAGTGTACTGTTAATCTTGGCCTCAGATTTAGCCTTGCCTGTTTCATAATCTGAAGTCAAGAGGTGAGACTCGAGAACTTCTTTGAAAATACCTCCTCCAGGAGCCATTTCTGATCCGATCTAAAGGATTTCTTTCCAATTTCCTTAGCTTTGAGTTTATTTTTGTGGCATGCTACAACTGTTAAGTAGCAAACTGGTTAGTGCATAAGAACTTTGCAGAGTAAAAGCTACTATAGTCAACTTTTGATATTCTTTAGTTCAAAATATGAAATTCAAATGCACACACAATACGAGGACAATTATGATGCGCTTTTTCAGTCAGAATAATACCTTATAGAGTTTCCCTAAGATAATCTAGCACGAGTAAGCTACATTCACGCACAACAGTCTTTGACCAACACTTAACATGTAAGTAATAACTATTTTTGGCAGTGCTCGCCAAGATTCAGCGAGTCATGAAAAAAAAAGCATGCCTGAAACATGACAAAACCATCAAGCTAGATTAGTTACACAAAAGTGAAATCTGTAAACAGAACCTCTCAAACTCAAAACAACACTGAGATGGATAAATTTTTTAACACTTTTTGCATGTTATAGATATTAAAACTTAAGTCATAATTAAAGCACAGCACAAATATAATTTTATTTTGCATATATCTAGCAAATGATATTCCAAATTCAAATCCATATGCCTCACTAATCGCTACATATCTCAGAAGACAAGTGGAACATATATCGATTACCAAGCAATATGTCACTCCAACTGCTATACTATTGGTTAGTTTATATAAAGTTGCAAAGTACTTCAAATTGAGGAGTAACAACAGAACAAACAACATAGCCAAAACATAAAATCATAAGAGTAAACAATAATCTTGTCCCAGATCCCCTCATCTTAGTGCCTTATACTTCCATTGCAACAACATGGAAGCAAACAAATTTTGCTTCATAGTGGCAATCTGAAGAATTTTGCCATGACAGTTATGGGAGACATTAACATTCCATATTTCGTCTCGTCTACATTTAACTTAACATAAAACAGATCGAAATGATACAGAAAATTATAGAGGAAAGAAACTCAGAAATTCAACAAAGCATCAAAAGTGAAGTTATCTTTGAAAGAACACTACCTTGGAACCATCAATCCAACCAATCAAAAACTAGAACAAAACAAAAGATAAAAAATGAAATGCAAAATCTCAAAAACTACAATTTAACAAGTATCCAAAGCAAGCCATAAATAGAATCACAATCTGACAAACCAATAAAAAGTCATCAAGTGAAGACAAATCTGAAACCAAAAAAATCCAAAACCATACCAATCAAAGGAAAAAACAAAAAACCACAACATATAAACAGCATGAAAAACAAAATATCAAATAAAAACAAACACCCAATTGAGAATTCCAAGTCTTATTTATACCCATGCGTGTAAAAAACAATAAAAATTAAAACTTGAGATTAATAAAATTAAAAACATAATGCAAAAATGGAACATTTAGAAAAAAGAGCTCCTGAAGTTGCGGAAATTACCAGAAAAAAAGTGTGTGTTTGTTGGTATCGATTATGGATGATGTTGTTGAGTTGACCAACACAACAACGTTGTTGTTTCTTCTGTTTCGAAATCGTTAAGATTTTTGTTTCTTGTTTTCTGCTATGTTTCTTTCGTTGAGTTTTTTTATCTTTCTCTCTCTTCTTTTCTTTTTTATTTAATTTAATTTGAAATTTTGGAAATAAAAAAGTAATTTTTGGTAATTTTTTTCTTTTCAACGATACGTTGCCAAGACAACAAGGGTGGTCCTGTGACTCTTCCCGCACGCGACGTTTAAAATTACAAAAAGTTAAAATTAAAACACAATTAATTGTCTTTTTCTTTTTTGAATTTTTTTGTTCTTTTAAGGTTTTTCTTTTGATAAACTTTTTCTTGTGTCCTTTCACATCAATTTTTTTTACATTTGTTTTCCCTTGATGAAAGGGTAACTTTTAAAAAATATATATATTCCTTTTTTTTAACCGTCTAATTCCCGTGAGAATAGAGTTTTTGTTATTGAAAAATCAGCCAAAAAATGAATATAAACTCAGATTAAATCAAAAAATTTGTTATCCACCCAAAATAAAAATCAAATAATTTGTCCCTAATTATTGTGTATTAATCGTTTGAGTAGTTCAACTTAATTATAAGTGTGTGTTTGGTTCTCTTTTGATAAGAATTTATTTTTAATAAATTGATTCGTAAAATTGATTTTAACTAAGAGTGATTTGTAAGTAGAGTAATATGTGTTTGGATACATGTAAAGACGAGTTAAATCTGGGTGTTAGAATCAAAAGTTACAAATAGTAGATTCAGATAAAATTGTTTTTAGTCTCGGAAAATTAATTTCTAAAAGTAATGCCAAATATAATTTTATAAAGTTAGATTTTATTTTTTTTGCACTTAAAAATTAAATCTAAAAACGAAACCAAACATAATAGTAGTGAGTTTTTGCTAAGTTGCTTTTTTTTTTACAAATTATGCTAAGTTTAGTTCCTCTATAGTTTATTTAACTATAATTGTTTTTTTTTAATGGTTAAATGAAGTAACTAAGTTTGGCAGTAGGCTTGATTCAAAGTATAAAAATGGTTAAATGAAATTAACTAAGTTTGGCAGTAGGCTTGATTCAAAGAAAATTGGGTAGTACGCTGCCCCCATTAAACACATTCACAAGAAAACTCGAGAGAAAAAGAAAGAAAAAAAAAAGAGAAAAGGGAAAAAAGAGGACAAAGCAACACTAAAAAGTGTGTTTGTTTCGACTTAAAAATAAAAATAGAGATTTAACAAACAAAATCAAAATTAAAGCTATTTTTGTTTGCTTATTACACATAAAAATCATTTTAAAACAAATGTGTTTTTTTAACTTGTTTATGTGTTACCTCCTTGTCTAAAACAAATAGATTTTGAAAAAAAATAGTAAAGGGAGAATGGAGATTTCGGGTTAGAAGATTGAATGAGTTTGATTTATCTTTATTAGGTAAATGAGTCGGGAGGATGCTAGAGAAGAGAGAGAGTTTGTGGTATAAAGTGTTGAATGCGATGTTTGGAGAGGAACGTGGGAGGTTATGTTTTGGAGAAAGTGGGGGATCGACTTGGTGGCAGAACTTGAATCATATTAAGACAGGGAAATGAATGATTAAGGAGTAGTGCTCGTTAGATACTATTCAAAGAGTGGTGGGAGACAGGATGTCTACATTGTTTTGCAGGGATTTGTGGCTTGGTGGATCCTCTCTAGATGTTCGGTTTATTAGACTATTTGAATTGACGGAAAATAAATTAGTCACTGTTGCAGAGATGTATGGTTTGTGTTGAGGGGTAGATGGTGATGCGTGGAAACGAAGGAGGTTGTTCGCGTGGGAGGAGGGTTTGATGAGGGAGTGTATGGATTATTTATCTAACGTCATTTTGCAGGGCAAGTTGTTGAACCGGTGGGTTTGAAAGTTTCATTCCTCCCAACGATACAGTCAGAAGTGCATACAATTATTTGACAGTTGTTGAAGTTGTTGATAATGGTGGTCGTAATCATGTTTTGTGGCTTAAGGTGGCCCCACTCAAAGTCAATATTTTTGTGTGAAGGTTGTTTATGAATAGACTTTCAACTAAAAACAACTTGTTTAGACGTGACATCTTGGCAAATATGGATGTTTTATGTTCGGTTGGTTGTGATATAATGGAAGATCGGGATCACTTAACTTTTCAATGCAATTTCTACAGTCAACTTTGGTATTTAACTTATGGATGGCTAGGTATCACTTTTGTTTTGCAAGGTAAATTACAGGCTCATTCTCTCGAGTTTGGTGGGCTAGGGAGATTTTCTAAAAATTCCCGTACAACATTGAATAACGCACACCTATAAACAATGTTGTCAGACTCAAAACTGGTCTGTAGACTCGACTCGTAAACTCGTATGAGTATATAAAAAATTAAAATTGACTTTAAAAATACATGTAAGTGACATAAATGACATATATATTTATAATAGAATACCAATTAACATAAAAATTAAAATTTCAAACTCCATAATAAACATTTTAACAAAAAAAAGCCCACATTAGAAGAAACAAAGTAGAAGAAGTAAGTAGATGAGGTCATAATTCCTTTCTAATTGACTACTATATATACAAAAAAATCATAAAACATATATCTCATGGCTTCAACATCCAAAGACTCTTGTAAAATATTGTTCATTATCAAAATCACCACCATCAAACTCAACCACAAACAAAACACATTATTCGTCATTAACCGTAACCTAACTTGGACTATTTTAACCTCCATTCCCACTTTACACATCATTATTAGCAACATCAGTTCCCACCTCCTACAATATTTTGACACATAACAAGATAACGTCGTCGATGAAGAAAGAATAAAATATTGTCGACAAGGTGAGTGTGACCTGAATTCTTCTATGACTTGTCTTTTCCCTTTCAAATTGAAGGTTTTTTGGGTTTTATTTCAAAAAACTTGTCTTTAAAAAAAAAAAACTCATAATCGTAAACTCGTAATAGAGTCGTGATTCTATGAGCGATACAACTCGTTTTTGCCTTCTAAACTTGTATGAGTCTACTCACGAATTTGGAAACCATACATATATATCCTAGTTTTAAAAGCAGTAAATTAGAACTCACCAACTTAACATTAAACATCCACATAAATATTTTTTTAACTGAGTTTGATGAAGGGAGGGTAATGATGAAAATATTTTATGACTTAAATGACCAATTTATTGCAAAAAAATTAAACGACTAACTTGTTAAAAACTTCTAACTTAAAGGACCGCAAAATGTATTTGGTAAAAAAAAAGACTAAAAATGAAAATTGGTAAATTTAGGAGAACTAAAAACATATTTAAGTCATACTTTAATAACTTTCAGTAAATTGTAGTCATGCCAAGTTTCATTTCTCTCTATAAATATTAAGTCATGCTAAAAATGAAAATTGGTAAATTGGTATCAAATACCCATTTAAATCCATTTTTTAGCTCCACTGAAAAGTGTAGTCATGCCAAGTTTCATTTCTCTCTATAACTTTTATCTCAACATCCATGGCTTTCCTCCAATTGAGATTCTTCATTGCATATCCAAAGTGCACATGATCTTCAAATTGAGTAAAAGCGCCTAAGGTGGGCTATTCTTCAATTTTTGCTTGAGTGTCTCTAACATATTCTTCTAGCCAACCTGGCTTTTACTTGGGTCTCCACCAAACTTTTAGTCTGTCTTATTAGTCAAGCACTTAACAATGGTTTTCTTTGGTTTCTCCATTCTAGTTCCAACTTTTTGATTCATAAAATATGACATCTCTACTAACATGATTATTCATTGTGATAGGATCATATAACCTATAGGCCTTTGAATCCTCACTGACTTCCAACCAAACACATTTATGCTCCTATTTTCCATCTTCTTCGTTTTGGTATCAGACACATGTACATGACCAATACATCCAAAGACTACGAGACCTTTTGGATTAATGTAATGCCATGATTTTTAGACATTATTTGTTTTATTTCTTATAAAAGTGATGTCACGTTTATTCAAATCAATTTTAAATTTTTGATTAAATTGTATTTTTGATCCCTTGACTATTTATGTAGTATTGGTTTGGTCTCCTAACTAAAATTTGATTTATTTTAGTCCCTTAACTTCTCTTTCTTACACATTTTGGTCTTTTTCGTTAGTTTTAATTCAAAAACGTTAGGTTTTCTTCTCCTCTTTTTCATCTTCATATCATCTCCACCAACATTCAACAACAAGAATCCCAGAAAAATTCCAAAAGAAAATGAAAAAAACCTAACGTTTTTGAATTAAAACTAACGGAAATGACCAAAATATATAATGGAAAGAAGTTAAATGACCAAAATAAATCAAATTTTAGTTAGAGGACAAAACCGATACTAATTAAATAGTTAAGAGATCAAAAAGATAATTTAGCCTAAATTTTTCTATAAAAGTTATAAGAAATAAAATAAGATATTTTCATCCTCATAATTTTTTTGTTGTTTTAGTTTTGGTCCCTAAAACCAAACCAAATAAAAATATCATGTTTTCATCCTTACAAATTTTGTTTTAAATAAAAATATCAACTCGATTGATCCAAATCAAATCTAACATGTTCTTCTACAATTTAGTTTGATTCAAATTTCACGAGGAAGGTTGTAAAAACATAACCAAAATAAATCAATTAATTTTTATTGATTCAAATTTATTTTCTCGCAAAAACGAAACTAAATCGACTTCCTACGTCTAAGAGAACCTAAGTTCATTTTAAATAAAACAATTTTTAGTTAAACTTTATTTAAACTCGAAATTATGATAACACTTTTCCATAAGAATAAGAGAATTAAGACTAAAAATAATTAATACTCACCCGAACATCAATATGTCATGTTGATTACCAAATGTATATTTCAATTTATTAATCCCCAAAATCACAAAAAAGAAATTGACACCTAAAATGTATTTGCAATTTCAATGTCAATAATCACTTATGCTGTACTTTCAATTCCATGATCACTTACTACCAGCAATAAACATCACTTTCCGCCATTAACCCAAAAAAGAAAATCATTTCCGCGCCCACCCAAAAATCAAAAAAACCTTTCTCTATCTCTCCCTCTCTCTGCACCACACTCAAAACGACACCGTTTCATCACTCTCCGGCAACAACAATGGACGACGAAGAAGAACAACAAAAACTCCCAGATCTAGTAAAAGCCCTAGTCCACCATCTCCTCTCCCAAAATCTCCCCCCAAATTCCCAACCCATAAACCCTAATTCCCCCCAATTCCAAAACTCCCTCCGTTACGCCCACCGCATTCTCTCCTCCCACTTAACCCCTTCCATCACCCCCGACTCCGCCGCCGTCGCCGATTCCATCAAACGCCGTCTCGCCACCGATGG
>Ga0099826_10001860_pt1 | contig 13144 bp, 7 predicted proteins | sample Mtrugardesep15_FD_76830 | JGI IMG/M metagenome (GOLD analysis project Ga0099826, IMG submission 76830) | Root nodule microbial communities of legume samples collected from California, USA - M. trunc garden sep15 | ecosystem: Host-associated > Plants > Roots > Nodule | place: USA: California... | reverse complement strand
TTTAAAGCCCCCCCCCCCCCCCGATTAGTCTGCCATTGGACCAGATATCGAGTTTTGAAAAATAAAAACATATGAAGTAGTCACTTCAGATCAAAGGCGTGTCAAACTGTCGGGGGTCCAACACCCTCACACACGTGATTACATTCAATTACTTCTATTTTCTAAAATAACTACTTAGTGTCGGTGTATGTGCCGGTGCTTCATAGCTTTCATTCAAATTTTGCAAAACAGCCCATTCAAAAAGTAGTCACAAACACAATGCTATTCATAATTCACAGCAATGATAAACACAATACAAAAACAGTAGAAAAAAAGTGAGAGGATATGAAATTACCAAGTAATGATGTGAGGTTTGGGAGAGAAGAAAGTGAGAGGAGAATATTTATGCTGAGATCGGATCTGGTAATCTCTGAGCTGTTCAACAAGTTTAGAACGGGTTATCATCTCAAATCAATAACCCTTTTTAACTAACTAATTAACAGCTTCTTCACTCGTAAACCCAAATTAACCGTGTCTGTCTCAGATCATACAGATGTTAATGTCACTGCTAACATAAACACAACCATTTCACGGTTTCTGCAAATCTGAGACAGTAGCGGATTAATTTAATGAATCAAGAACAGAAAAGAAACCCCTAAAAATCAAAACCCAGTTTTTTTTTTTTTTTAATCTAAAATTTATGGTTTTTCAAAAAATAATGTTTATTTTTCGTTCATTTGTGTGTTAGTTTTAGATGTTAAGTTTAATGATGAAAGGATTAAACATGAATTCCATTGTCGTCCAGCGGTTAGGATATCTGGCTTTCACCCAGGAGACCCGGGTTCGATTCCCGGCAATGGAATCTTTTTTTTTTTATATATTTTGCTGGCTAATTCCATTTAACTTGGATTTATTTTAAAATTTAACATTCCGAATTCTCTAGAAATATATAATAAAATTTCTGAAAATTATACTGATTTAATTAAAGGTTTAAATATGACTTTAATTCATACAATTATACGTTTTCTTGTTTGTTTTATAGTCTTGGTAAATTTTTGGATACTTGCATATTAAAAAAATTGTTATTGTAAGTCTCTAGCGTTATAAGTGGCCCAATAAATTGATGTCATGGGCAAAAAGCGAACAATCTTTAAATTTCCAAAATCTTGGATTAAAATCGGTGCGTTAACCGTATGTTGAGCCCGATCGGCAGTTTCAACCTTCTCATTCCATGGCAGCCGGCAGATGAGACAAGACTTTTTTATTTTAAATGGCAACCTTTAGTACAAATCCTGTATCCCTTTCCACAGGGGCGGAGCCACCCCTTAGCTAGCATGGGCTAGTGCCTAGGCTCAGCTCCAACTTTCCTTGTAGCAAGCCCAGCCATTACTAGAATTTTTAGTTTTTCCTGTGGATTTACCTGCGGATTTTTGGGCAAATTCCGCAGGAAACACATTTCCTGCAGATTTTGCCATGGATTTAAGATTTTAGGATCCGCAGGAAATGTGAAATTATTCGCAGGAAGGAAGTAACGTTTTGCGATAATTTTTTTGCCCAGACTCTATAAAATTCCTGGCTCCGCCACTGCCTTTCCCTATGCTCTACATCATCATATCATCACATTTCTCTGATCCTCTTCCACTGCTACAGTTTGCTTGAACATGGAGATTTTGATCAGATACAAATTCCTTTACACATGACATAATTTATATGCAGTCTTGAGTGACATAATATAATCCATTAGCTTGGTAACTCCAAATGCACTTGTCTTGTTGCGAATTAGAGACACTTGGAGTATTAAGAATTGCTGTTGGTATGAATAATAATGTGACTTGCTAGAAAGCTCATACAAATGTGGTTGCATGGCTGTTGATGTTGTTAGTCAGTTGTACTTGTCATGTCTGAATTACCATAATGTTAGTTTACTTGTTGATTTTAATTTTAATGGATTTCAAATACAGGTGTATAAGATCATAAGTAAAACTGAATGTTTTGAGATTAGCAATTTATGGCTTGCTTTGTGTTATGCACAAGTATATCTAAATTTATGAAATGGTAATTATATTCGGTACATTAATCTTTGCAATTTATTTCAAATCATTATTTATATTTGAATAGAATGTAAGTGGTCAACAAACTACACCGCTAGACCTTTTTGAATAGTAAAATCAATTCTCGTAAACACAACATTTAGTAGATCAGTCTATAATCACGTATGAAAAGTTTTAATTCCACGTCAATGTTAAATTTTACCCATTAAAAAGCATCATTTTCATTGTACACGAGAATGAAAAGTCTCAAGTAGCATCCCAGTAAGAGTAGGAATGTTATATATTGCACTTCAAACTATGGTCATAAACGGTATGTTACATAATTGGCATACATCTTGCTTGGCATTTCCGGTATACTTCATAAATATTTGTTGACTTCTGATAAAGTGAAAATTCTTTAAAAACCAAACAAAAACACATAATAACATTTTTAAGATGGCATTTTAATACTCCAAATCCAGTCATTGTTACACAATCTGCAACGAATACAACAATATGTAGAAAATTTAGAAAGGAAAAAAATAACAAAGATATTTTCTTTACTTAAATGAAAATGACAAATAGGTGACCATTTTGTCAAACCCCATATTTTTTTCCATGGTGGCAGAGATTCTCAAACCCCATATATTCTTCATTTTCCATCTTCTCAACCATGTTCCCTATTCCCACCCCACCTGTGATAGCCAAAAATGAGACATTGTTAGTAAGAATAATATTCCAAAAAACAATTACCCTTGGTTAAAATTTGGAGAAATTTCATAATTTTCTATCATAAATGAGTGGATAAATGTAAAAACAAACATGAAAAAAATTAAGTACGGTTAAAATAATAGAGTACCTAAACTGATTGCGCTCACAAAAATGGTGAAAGCTAATATGAAGACGATGATAGATGCTCTACCAAAGATAGCAATTATCTTTCTCACCACATGTTGCCCGGTTAATGCGGCTATGGTTGCAACCAATACTAAGTATGAAGCTGCATCAGAACATAAATCACTTCACTTCAAACACAATTATAATAAAATCAATTTTACAAAACCATGTTTGTCTAATATCATCATATATATCTACATTCACTTATATATTGCTTCTTACCATAGGGTACTGGGAAGCGATCTAGATGATAATATTGTACCACTGACATGGAGGAAGAGAAAACCATAGCAAAAGTTGATGTAGCACTAGCTACCTGCCACATTGAAAAATATTCATCAAAGTTGTATCTTAAAAAAAGAAAAACTTGAAAGGGAGAAATAATTAACTAAAATGACACCGATAATTATTTTACAACTGTTCTAAAGAAATTTAAAATATGTCTCTTGAGATTATAAAGTCAGACTCTTACCACTAAACCGACACTTCATTAACATATTCGATTGAGTTATATATTCATGTATAAACTAATAAAGATTAGTAAATGAGAAAGAATAAATGAGTTTGTACCTGAGGAGGAATTCCCAATTCCAAAAACAATGGTCCCAAAATGAAGCCACCTCCAAGACCAAGCAAACCACTAACCATACCAGCTATTATTCCACAGAAGCAGTAAAGACAGATCTTATGAAACTTCCAAGTGATTTCCTTTCCCCTTGATGCAATTACTCTAGTTCCTTTGCATAAGCATATGGCTTCAAAAAGTGTAACAGAAATTGCAATAGGCACCTTAAATTGATAAATAGCACACCAAATTTCAGTTAGACCTTGCAGAGAAATAGTATTATGTCAGCTCCAATCAAGATATGTATTTTACTTCAAAAACCATAGTTTTTTTAAGGATTAATTCATATACATTGTAACCGTAAATATTTTTTACATTGTCAATCAATCATAATTATCGTATTATTAAAAGGGTCATACTAAATGGTGCCCCGAGGCACTGGTTAAGGATATCAAAAAATGAAGTTATAAATTAAAAATGACACTTTTTTGACTTTTAATGAATTTATTACACAATTTTCAATACAATAACTACTATATACATTCCTTTTTTATATAACTTCATTTTTTAGTATTCTTAACCGATGTCCCGAGACACCGGTTAACATTTCCCTTATTAAAATTAACTTTAATCATAACTACTTCTAAAATCAGGTATGATTAATTGTGATTTGTTGACGGTGTAAAGTTTTTTATATAAGTTGTATCAAAATTAAACATTTTTTTAATACAAATGTTGCTACGTAGGATAAACCTTTATGTGTACTTATCACAATTTTTGGTCTTTTAATAGGTTTGTTAACTTTACCAATCTATGAAGTCATACAACTAGACTTCAAAGCAATATATATATATATATATATATATATATATATAGAATATTCACCTGCAAGGAATTAAGAAGCCAATACTCTATGGAACAAGTTTTGCTGTATGTCTGCATTGAAATACATAGAAAGTGCATATTCAGTTAAAAACACACAAGATGATTGTTTATAACTAATGAATCAGAGAAAAAACCAAATATTAACTACCTTAAGAATTTGGACAATGAGAAAAGCCACCCAAACATACATAAGAACTGATAACTCCTTCCAGTGAATGTTGTCAAGTAAAGGGACCTGCACACAAGAATTTAACATATTGTATAAATCTAAGTAAAACCTCAATGAACTCTCTTTTTTTTGAAACAACAACTTTTATTAAACAACCAGATCCCTGTTCAAGACGAACAGAGACCGGTGAAACTGAGACTATAAAGAATAATTTGGAAAACCTTTGAAAATAATTACCTCTTCATCTTGTAGATCAGCTGGTAGTGACGTGTATTCTTCATCAGAAGCATCTGAATTTAGGGGCAATATCAAATTTTGATAAGCATATGCAATATCAAATAGTCATCTACATATAATAACTGAAAGTTTGTAGGCACTTACCACCAGGAGTAGAACCTGATTCCAACATTTGGGCTGCTTCCTGAAAGTTCAGAAGCATAGTACTCTTACTATAAAGTAGAAGGCAATAGAGACTCAACTCAAAAAAATATATAATGTTTACCTTTTTCATAATTGTTTCCTTTTTCCATGTATCTATACCTTTGACTAAAGCTTTAGTGGATGTACCTATCACCATGTGTTGAATCAACTGGATATTAGTCCTTGAAAAAAAATTATTTGGATTACATGCAGTTAGCAATCTCACGCATTTACGCAATTAGCATATAGGTGGTCGTTGGACCGACATCAAACTATCTAGATTTAATGTATATTTTAATTTTTTTTAATATCTAAAATACTGAACTTGATATCTAGATCGTCTGATCTCAATTCAACAGTCACTGATGTGCTGACTGTGTGAATGCGTTGAATTGCTCAGGCAATCTGAACTAAAAAAAAAAAATACAATAACTATATAATGCAATATTTTGGGTGCAAAAAGACAGTTTACTTTTCAAGATAAAGGAAAACATCATGCCAAGATATATATGAATCTATTTGAAAACTATTTGCTTCCTTCCAAAAAAACACAAACACAAGAGCACTTTCCCAAGAACAATTATGCTAAACAGATAATGATTATTACCAATGAATAGAATGATAAGCAAAATGGTAACCATCCAATCAGCAAACATGACATTAAATGCAACACCAATGCTAATTCCTAGCATTAGCATAGGCTGGAAGAGCAAAGCAAGATCATAATCTATAAGTGGCATGTCTAGTGTTGGGTGTCTAAGCCTCAGATTGTAATACACAGTTGACCCAGCTGCTCCTGTAATCATACCTGCAATAACAATGATAGCAGCCAAAGTATTGAAAAGAGCTTGTGAAAATGAATGAATGGATAGAATGTAGAAATATACTAACACTTAGAGAGGGCCGTAGAAGACTTCGGATCAAAACCGATGATCAAAGTAAGCATAGGGATAAAAATTCCTCCACCTCCTACCCCTCCTACACTTCCCAATGCTGCTCCAAAAAATCCAACAATAGAACCTACGATAATTCTCCAACCAAACTTCATTTCCTGCTCAACAAAACCATTACAATGGATGCCAATATTATAAAAGACGTACAAAGCCAAAAACATAACATAAGTATATCAAAATGTTTGTTTGATAATAAAAACTTACAGGCCAAACACGTTCATAGGAAGATTTTCCATTATACCAGAAGAAACTTCTTTTTTTCATAACAAAATTTTCTGGTTTTTCGTCTTCCAAAACTCTTTCGGCAAAACTAACATGATAGATCATAATAAGACTCCACGAGACTAGCCATATAATTGTTGATGCTTCTCTTGATATTGCCTTCTTTTTAACTTCTAAAGCCATGTATGAACGGTTTGAAGCAATATTTAGCTAGGAAACTAGTAAAGATGTTTCTTGTTTATTTGTTTTGATTTTGGAACTCTAATTTTTCAAAATGCTGGTTATTCTTGGAATATATTTGAGGGAGGAAAGACGCATTTTATATATTTATATAGTAAAGACACATTTTCTCTATTTCTCATTCCTATTTCTCAACCCAAGTTTCATTATAATATCGATTTCAAAAGATTCTTTTCGAGGTATTTACTGGTAGTGTATTATTGCATGTGTACTTGTAAACCATTAGCAACATTTGGTTTGACATTTTGCAAATGAAGATGTTTCCTTTTATTTAAATGACTTAATTATAGTTTTAACCCTCTAACTTTTACAAAGTTGCAATTTTGGCCCCTAAGAAAAAAAAACTACAAGACGGCCCCCTAAGTTTTGCATCTGTAGTAGTTTTGGCCCCCCAAGACCAAAAAAAAATAACATGTGGCACCTCACTTAGGGTGCTACGTCAGCGTAGACCGAGTCAAAATCGGCATTAGGGGCCAAAATTGCCACAAATGCAAAACTTAGGGGGCCGTTTTGTAGTTTTTTTCTTAGGGAGCCAAAATCGCAACTTTGTGAAAGTTAGGGGATTAAAACTGCAATTAAACCAATTTAAATATATATGGCTAATGGATAAAGTGCTACAAGTATTTTTCGTAGATGTTAATAATTTTGATTCAATTGAAGGCTCCAGAACTTTGACCCTGGACTGTAGTGTCCAGTTGCTTTAAGGTAAATAACAGGTAAAATTATGTTTGTGATCATTTTGGATTGGTTTTTAATTTTTCATTTTCTCGAATCATTCTTTTATGTTTCATTTTGTTTGCATTGTTAACTTTTTTAACAACTTTTGATAGAAAAAAAAAACATTTGTGACATCTTAGTATTGAGAAAATTATATAAACTTTTAAGATTTATCCTCTTTCTTTCTTCTCCCTTCTTTATAATTTAAGGGTTAATAGTGTTTTACCTTCTGGAATATAGGTTATTTCTGGTTTTCACCTCTGTAAAAAAAAAAAATTGAATTTCATCCTTGTAATTTGAAGATTTTTTGGTTTTAGACCTTCATGAAAAATTTTACCCCCTGAAATTTGAGAAAATTTAGGTTTACCATCTTGTAATTTGAGAAAATTACGATTTATCCCCTTGTTAATTTGAACAAATTTAGGTTTACCCTCTGCCATATCTTCGATTTTGTACAGTCAAAATTCATGAAGGTCTAAAACCAAAAATCTTCAAATTACAAAGACGAAATCCAAAAAAAAAAATTACAGGGGGTAAAATCGGAAATGAGCTATATTACAAGGGGGTAAAACACTATTAACCCTAAATTTAAATTCCTAAATTCAAAATCTTTTAAAGAGTATTTTTTTTTCCAGAGATAACATCATTCAAAAGAAATGGTTTAAATTTACGAATCCAAAACAGTGAGTCATTCATCAATAGTGCGAGACGTGATGAATGAACGTCTAAATGTTGCTCATCTTTAGTTGTGGAAAAAAAAAATTGACATAAAAGATGACAATGCATGAGAGTAACTTAAAGACTAATAATGCAAACAAAATGTAACATAAATTATCAATTTGAAAGGCAAAAAAGAATTTGAAGGATCAATCCAAAAAATGTTAAACTTAAAAGACTCCTGATCTAATTTTGCCCGAATAGTGATGAACATTTTTGCTTTCCAATTTTATTTTTAGATGTAATTGGTAGCACCGTTTTAAACATACAATTCTGATTTGGATCCGTAGTATTCCGCAATGCAATTTCTGCTATGATGCAACTTTATTCTGTTTGTTCCTAAGATATATATCATCCGAAATATTTACCTAGTGAGACTGTCCATATAAATTAAATTGATTTTTTTCACATTTATTAAATTAACCACTTCAGTTTTTTTTAATAAATATCATTTTAGTTCTTAGAATATTGTCAAAAATATTTTTAAATTTCCACTACATAACAATTAAACTATTTTTATTTCCTTTATATTACTATGCTTATTTATATTAAGTGCATGTTTTCTCTTAATTTCATAAAAAAAAAAATAATAATAATAATAATAATTGCATGTTTGGTTTTACAATAGATTTGACGAAGTTTTAAAGTGTAGTTTTTACAAAATCACAATAGTTTTTACTGTAATTTTGTCAAACTTACCGCAAATTCAAATATCATTGGATTACATTGTTCACAATAGAGAGAGTATAGAATAGAATGTTAACAGAGTGAGAAAATGGCAAACAAGCACAACACTATCACTCAGCGATGAATTATCAGGATGAGATAAACCACCAAACAAAAAGGACAAATTATAACAGCCTAATACATCTAACAAGCCTGAGTTCTTTCTAGGAAACTTCATGTGAGAAACATTTGGAAGCACTTAAACACCAAGCTTCATGTTCTAGCTTTCTTTCGAAGATATAACCGTACATACGTCCTTGCTAATCCAATACCACATCGAAACTTCACGGTAATTTCATCTGTTTGCATTTTCTCATGCCATTTAATCACTCACTCGCATTAACACTAACAAAACAAAAATAGGATTTTAGTACCACATTACCACCCCTCTCTCTGTCGCTCAGTGGAAGCTGCAATGTAAGAGAACATAGGCATAGTTAATGTAACTAGAGTCAATATAAGCATTGAAACTCTAAAATCATTGACTTGTTAGTTTGGGTTACCAGGATACATGCAAGCAAATCTGTCAAAACACAACCGGAAATCGCTTGCGATTCCTCCATTAAATAATAGTAGAATGATGCCAACACTTTAATATACTCCTCTCAACACCTTCCTTTTTTTGAAAAACCTACTAAAGTTATAAAATCTACGTAATTTAATGAAATACTTGAGTTTCAACCTGAAAAATGTGCTGTTATCATTTCTCCAAAAGAATACAGCACGACAGAAATAGTGACATAACTGAAGTCATGTTTTCTTTTTTACAATAAAGTAAAAGTCATTGAAAAAGCATCATTCCACAGGTAAACTAAACGTTCCGCTTATTTTGGTGGATAATAGTTTTAAAAGCCAAGTGTTTTTTACAAGCTTTTAAACTTTAACATACAGCACAATGGCACATGTCATACTTTCAGCAAACCATATATTCATATTAAAACTCTTGTTTTACAAAATGTTTGAAAAAGGCATTATGCTCGGCAAGAACAGCACTACTACCTAACTCAAAACAAATGTAAATAGAAATGGAAAGGCAAAAAAAGGCACTCAGTCGAAGGAATGACCATTGCGAAAAAACTTGAAAACTTAAACTTTTTCTGTCAATCACTTTCCAGTTTAAGAATAAAAATTATGACGACAGACCATTACTCAACATCTAATAAAGGGTCTAGTAATCTAACTTCTTAATATAACAATACTTAACAAACTCATGTAGCTCCAAGCACATAAATAAACCAAAGATAAAGTAAAAATCCAGACAATAATTCCCACAAAATCTGAAGAAAAAAAGAAAATTGTTTCTTAAAATGTCTTCAAGAAAAGCACAAACGACATTAGCAGTCCACGACCATACTGAGAAACTGAGATCACCAAAGCTGCAGTAGTAAACTTTCAACATCAAACATGAAAAACCGCAAGTACATATGGATAGCTGAGCAATAAGTTCTTTTGGTGTGCTTTTGATCGCTCCATGCCTGAATCCATTAATAGCTACCAAGAACCAATTAATAGCTACCAAGAACCAATCTAGATAATATAAGCCAGAATGACAGAGAATTAAGAATAAGCAAATAGAGTACAAAAGTGAACACCATGTATCTTACCAGAGAAATTAAGAAAAGTATTGGGCTCAAGTTCCTAGTAATCATATTCTCGAGAATGGGACCTCTCTGAGCGATGATAATCATGGTCCTTATCACGGTTTCTGTCCCTATCACGCGATTTAGATTTTGCTCGTTCAGTGTGATGGTCATCTTCCATCTTAGCATGATCAGCATATTGATTGTAATCACCACGGTCATCTCCTTCATCATACTGCCCCCGTCCTCTCTGATGCTCATAATGGTTATAGTGATCAGGATCATGTTCAGGATCTGCATTCCTATGTCCATGCCCAGGTTCTTTGTACCGCCCACGGCGATCATCAGGTTCATAGTCCCGCTCTATTTCACCATGAGGTTCCTTCTCATGTTTAGCTTCAACATGATCGTAATCAGTACCCCTATCATGAGATCGTCCCCGATCAGTTTCCCCAACTTCATAATCCTTATCCTTTTCGCGATAACGATCATGTTCTACGTCCCGTTCATGATCCCTCTCTCTGTCACGGTCACGTTCCCGACCACGATCGCGATCACGTCCTCTCTCTCGATCACGTCCGCGATCTCTTTCTCTGTCCCTTTCCTTACCTCGGTCCCTGTCCCTATTCCTATCCCGGTCTCGGTCTCTGTGGTGCCTATCCTCTCTATGATCACGATCCCGATCCCTAGCCTTATCGCTAGATCGTTCACGTGATCGCTCCCGTTCTCTATCTCTGTCCTTACCTCTTTCACGTGACTTCTCTCTGTCCCTACAATGATTTTAGCCAGCAGCAGTCAAAATTTGTTTCACAGTCCAAAATTGTCAAGAAACCAATTAGCTAGTTAAATTGAAGCAGAAACACAAATTATTACCGATCAGCATGTCGATCCTCCCGTACTCTGGGTTCTTCGGAACGAGAAGGTCCTGATTGCTGTTGCTCCCTGAATAAATCAAAAGACATATCAGAATTTCCCCTCGATGTTACAGAGTAAGCATCCAATAAATTAATTACATACAACATTCGATAAGACAAATTCAGAATATGAAAATTTGAATTTAGGGCGCTGCTCATGAGTTGAGCAAACCAATGCCATCATGAACCAAAAATGTTAAATGCAAACAATTCTTGATGCAAAAAAGTTTCAAATTCAAAGTGAATTTACTGCTTCGGAATTTGGAGTAGGATGGTTGGGTTTGGAGAAGACAGACGGGTCTCTACCAGATATTTCCAACAGATGAACATAATATTTTTCCAAGGGACAAATTTACAAGTACAGCAACAACAACAACCAAGCCTTATCCCACTAAGTGGGGTCGGCTACATGGATCAAATTACGCCATAGTGTTCTATTACAAACCAAATTTACAAGTACAGCGAACTTGATAAATGTTCACTAAATTCCAAACAGCAGAACCATACAATTGCCAGGAAATAATTGTTGCAAACATCTCAAATTCGCAGTCAATTACAACACAAATATGCATATCATAATGTTTTCGGTTTTCAAATTTAGTTGTAATTCTACCTCAGGTTTAAAATAAGTAATAAATGAAATTTATGACGCAGGGACACAAACACATCACCGACACATCAACGCCGGTAAAAATTTGAGAAAAATGAATTAATTTAATGTAAACAGTGTCGGTGTCAAACAACAAACTGCCTTCAATTTGAAGTGTCAATACAACTGAGAATGAAATCCTATAAAATAATAATAATAATAATAATAATAATTACCTTCCTGAATGTCGTTGATTAACTTCATCGCCCCCCACTCTAGTAGTACCAAGCCCACCACCTAGACGGCGGGGTCGCCAATTTGGAACAGTTCTCCCACGTTCAACATCCACAAGCACCCTTCTACCCTCAATTTTCCTACCATCAGCTTGTTTATAAGCAGCTGCATAATTAACGAAAAATATGACTTGAGCAAAATGTTATACAAGTATATTTAGTAATAATCAGACATATGTTACTAAATCACTATCAACCTTTCATGTCTCTTGTGTGCAGGTATTCAATGAATGCATAACCCCTGGGCTTATTTGACTCGGTATCAGTAACCAGCCGAACCTAAATCATAAGAAAATGGAAAGGAAAAAAAAAAAACATAGTCAGAAGAGAACATTCTGGTAATCAGCTCAAAAGAAGATAACACAAGATGCTCTCTCATATTCTCACTTCAAAACCAATAAAATACAACCAAAATAAAATACTAACACTAATATCCTAAATGGCACGGCAGACAGGCTCTATGCCTAATTAGCCGTGCTCACCTTTAAATCATACAGCTCCCATCGTGAGATGCATCACCACCGGCAATAGTTGCAGAAAAACTGATGTATTTGGCCCAATTAACCAGGTGTTGACTAGTGTCCCCTTACCAGGGATATTAATTTTTTAAAATTGATAAAATGGAAACAACTGTGGGTAATATAGAAAATACCATAACATCTTCTCAACAGCTGATTTTGTTTTGATAGCCTTTAAAGCCAAAAATAAAGTTATAGCAACATCAAATGTAGGCTAACTAAGAATTTAATAAAAAAGGGAAGAGATTGAAATACTCCCAACATATTTTACCCAGTGCAGGAAAAGAACAGAAGTTGTCAGTCTCCTTTACTTGATCGAAAACAAAGCCAAAGACATAATTTTGCATATTGTTCTTCCCAACTAAAATACCATGCAGGAGGAAGCACTTGAATGGAAATTGGGTTTTATTGTTATAGAATCAACCATTACCAGGGATGTGGATCGAGATAACAACCATTACCAGGGTATATTAAGATCATAAACCATTACCAGATGTTTGTGTCAAGGAGGAGTGCTATGGACACTCTTTCTAACACTCTCTAATACCCACTCTCTTATTGGATGAAATTCATGTGAGCACCACCACTTTTGAAATGGGTCCCACATAAAGCAGTGAGACCCGCATGAGTTTCACCCAATAGGAGAATCTGATAGAGTGTGTTAGAAATAGAGTGTTTCTATCATTTCTCGTGTCAAGATGTTAAACTTGCAGTTAAAAATTCCTAGAGA
>Ga0099826_10001859_pt1 | contig 13144 bp, 7 predicted proteins | sample Mtrugardesep15_FD_76830 | JGI IMG/M metagenome (GOLD analysis project Ga0099826, IMG submission 76830) | Root nodule microbial communities of legume samples collected from California, USA - M. trunc garden sep15 | ecosystem: Host-associated > Plants > Roots > Nodule | place: USA: California... | reverse complement strand
GCAAGAAAAGGGCTGAACTACACACACACACTCACTTGAAACTTGTTGTTGGGTTGAATAGGTTCACAAGGAATACTTGAAGTTGTGATTAGTGTACACTTGAAGTGAAGCCTTAAAGGAGACATAAGTTTTTAATTGTATTGTCATATGTTAAATCTTGTTTATGTTGTTATGCTTATGCATTTTGCTTGAGGACAAGCAAAGATACAAGTGTGGGGGAGTTTGATGAGTCAATAATTAGTGTTTTTAATATAATATTTGAGTCTGTTTTATTTCGATTTGATTTCGTTTTAATTAATATTATTTTCTTATAGAACTATTTTACTTCAATTGCAAGTTATTTAATTTCAGGAACAAATATTCTAAAGATTCAGTCTTGGAGCAAAAGAAAGAGGATTCAGAGCTGATTCAGTCTGGAAAATATGAAGATTAAACACCAAAATATGACGCCCCCAAGTCATACGCTTGGCACGGTCCGTGCCATTATCCACACGGTCGTGCCATGTCTCAAGATTGCTCTTTTGTTGTTTTTGCTTTATAGACAAGCTACCTATTAGTTTATTTCTGACCTAAAATCCTGTGGTTTCTTATGGAGCATTCTAGTGATGTATTTCTTAGGGCTTAAGTCATTGTAAATTATAACTAGAGTAGCTAGCTATCACAACAATTCATCTTTTGTTCTTGGAAATAATAAGTGACAATTGTTTTCTTTAATAAACGATCAACCTTTATTTTATGTTCTTCTTCTCCTTCTTCTCTTCTATGTCGACAATGAACGTTAGTCAGTACACTCTTCTTGTCTTGGGATTGTTGGATAAGTCTTAATGACATGATCCTAATCAAACCAAGTCTTGAACCCTAATTTTATATAAATCTACTTTCTAATCTAATTTCACCGTTTTTATAATGAATTAACAAATACCAAACTCATGAAGCAAACGCGGAGGAGTTAGTATTTGTTAATTCATAATCACAAATATCAAAGCGATGCATCGAAAGAAGAAGTTTTGATATTGGAACAAGTGAAATTAGACAAGGGTTGCGAAACATGAGTATAGTCTAGCAAACATAAAGTTTCGTTCTTCAAGGACCCTAATAGCAATCAATCATGAGAATAGGTGTGATTGCTAGAGGGACACACTCACTGACTTCGAGAGAAGCTTTGATACGCCTAAGAGAAACTTGTCTTTAGAAAGTGGGACCAATGTAAAATTATCAATTTAGGGTTGGTTTGTGAAGGACTTGTCATTAAGATGGACCAATAATTCCAAGACGCTTTTATTTTTATTATTTTCTTTTAATTAACAATCCATTCCTTATAACTTAACTTTCTTCTAATCATTGTTGAAAGTTAATTAAATTCATAACTCCCTGTCGGAACAATATCTTTTTATTACTACATCGGTATAACCGTGCACTTACGGTTTTACTCATCAAGACTCAAAACCCTAAAAGCTAAGCTTTTTAGTATGACGACTTGAATACCTAATTAGGTCTTGAAGTCTTCCTTTTATATTGAAGCAATATGGGCTAACAAACCTTGTTGGGCTTCAGTAAATAATTGCAAATCGATCTGATCTACAAAACAAAATCAGAGACAATTATGGAAAGTCGTAATATGTAGGAACATCTTTAGGAACGTCCACAACATCTTCAAATATTCTCTTAAATATTCTTGCTCTTTTGAGAATAAATTTGAACTGATTCTGTACAGATATGTATGTTGCTTGGTCATCAAGTTAAGGAAAAATTGTTTACTTTTAAAGATAAGGCGCGCGTACAAATAAGCATGAACTCAGGCACACTGAACCATGTCAGGATGTTGGAACATTTTGTCCAACATCTCATATGGATGCCTAAACAATGTGGGAACATAGTATTCAACTACACACTACATGGATATTTGTTTTAGCAACAATACATCCAATACAAATACCGAACACTTTGTCCCTATTTAAGAGGATAGGTATAGGTGAGTTGAAACCTACTGAGGTGACTTTGAAATTAGCTGATCGTACCACTGTCTGCCCGGTCGGATTTGTTGAGGACATTCCCGTTAAAATAGAAGGGATATACATCCTGGCTGATTTTTTTGTAGTTGACATTGATGAGGATTCCCAAGTTCATGTCCTTCTTCACCTTTCCTCGCTATGGCGGGAGCTATCATTGATGTCAAGAATGGTAGGATAATTTTTGAAGTGAGTGATGAGTGTAACACCCCGAAAATTTCATGTGATGATTTAACGAAGTTAATTAGAAGAATTCTTGATTTTAAGATTATAATGATGTTATGATGCTAGAATATTATGTTAGTTATGAAGAAATAGATTTATGATGTTTAATCACATGCTAGGAGGATTATTATGATGAAGGGAAAAAGTGAATAAAAGAATTTAGAGGCGGAAGGGGTAGAATAGAAGTTTTAATTAAGTGGGGGAGGGAGAAGTAAAATAATAGAAAATATAATGGAAGAAATAGTAGTACGAGGTTATCCCAAATATAAATAGAGAATTAATAATCAGACTTGTCACTTTTGCTGAAACGAAGAAACAAGAGAAGAGGAGAGAAGAAGAGGAGAAAACCCTAATTCAAGAGAAGATAGCCAGAAAGACGACACTTTGGAGATTTGAGATAAGGGGGAGATTATTTTCACTTTAGGGTATCAATTATATGATGGGGGTTGGTTAAACTCTTTAGATGTTAATGTTGGTATGATGTGAACTTCGATGACAAAATAATGATGAAGGTATATGATGATGATGTTGAAAAGTTAGAATTGGGGGAATTTAGTACAGGGTTTTGAATTGAGTCTATAGCCTTAAAAAGGGTAGATAGTTAGGTAGGTTAATGGAGAATTAGTGTTGGAATGATAGGGTAACCTTAAAATGATGATTTGGGAGTTTTGTAATTGAGTTTAGTGGTTTAAAAGTGATTATTGGGTGAAAAACGCACTTTGAAACTAATTCTTGAAGGTGTCTGTCAACCCAAAATCGGGCCTCAAAGTGCTAAAATCGGCCCCCGATTTTGAGTAGCGTTTCAAACTTTTGGTTCGACAAAAATCGGCCCCCCCGATTTTTGTCAGACAACCTGAGAAAATTCAACTTTTTCACCATTTTCTGTTTTGAACTGGGTCTCGGTGTAAACATAAAAGTTGTAGGTATGGGAGTTAGCTTTCTAATGAATTTGGTTTAAGTTTCATATGATTTTTATATTTTGAGTTACGATGAAAATACTACAGGTAGGTATTGAAACAATTTTATGAAAATACAGCATGACCCTTTCAACGGATTCCAAAACCACTTTGAAAATTATATGGAGTTTAAGATAGCCGTTAGATCGAGAAACAAATGTAATGATCCTAAAGTAATAAACAAAAATTAGGAAGTGTACTTAGTCATAATAGAGGGTGGTTGACTCCATTTATTAGTGAGACTAGAGTTAGAATTGTAAAAAGGCGAGTAAAGGGAGTTAAGGGGATCGTTATTAATTGATCTTAGATAAATAGAAGAGATAGTAGGAGAACCTTAGGATGAGGAATGAGCATAGTATCATAAGTTGAAATAAAGAGTATGAACATGAGTAAGATGGTAGGCTAATGATGTAAGGTGATGGTGCAAAATGAGTTATATAGGAATAAATGAATAAATGATATCAATTAATGACGAGGTGCTAATGACGTAAGATTATGATGTAAATACGATGTATTATTTAAGTGTTTTCTGAATGAAAAATGGAGTGATAAAAATATTAAGACTGAGAACGAAGAGTAAGACGTATCTCCAGGGCAAAAAGACGTAGGAAATGAGGGATAAAACTGTGAGTTCTAAACTTAAGACTAAATTTCAAGTGAAATTTGATTGAAACATTTTTTATTAATAAATAAAAGTCTTAAGCTATGTAGTAAAAATTTAAAAATAACATTTTTTTTGAACGGGTTAGATTGACATATTTGAAATTATAAACACGTTACCGGAACCAAACCACTTCGAACATCTAGAGTGAGTTGGATCAATTTGGATCATTAGATTGAACGGGTAATCCAGATTTGTGAACATCCATGTTATATGCCAACTTTTAAATGATTATATTCCGATCGAACTACATTCCTTTTCCTCGAACATCAAGAACAATCCAAAGTTCGAAGTCCTCCGTTCATATAGAAGAGTTAAAAAGAAACTTTCAGGGTTGCTTGAAGATTTCAAAACTATGTCACTTCTAAAAGCTTGTTGAAAAAGTATTTCAAACAATCAAATATATGTTCTTCAACGCCAAGTATTCAAATATCAAAAGGACCACTTGCAGAAGAAGACCTATTGATACTCATGCATATTAGGAGTTAGTTTATTTCTCGGTCTATAATAATAGAATAAAATTCCTGCAAATGAGTTCATTTCCATTCAATAAAACTACGCCTAGATTGATAACAAATCCTCCCTCACATGATAACTTCTTATTGACAACATTGAAAGAATCATGTATGAAACTCAAGCATATCTATCTTGGTATATTTTCTCCTTTTGCACACTTTGTGCCTTTGTTTTTATCATTTTACTTTATAGTTTTAAGTTCATTCTTTTCTTCGATCTCTAACCGTGCGCTTCTAACATTAAACCTATCAACTAAAAACCCTCCTAAGGATCTAACTCGAATTATATATTTATCTGTTTAGTTCATACATCGAAGGGGAAAGATTTTGGCGATAATAACTTCTAACAAAGGAGCAGCGTTATTGGGTATTTCCTAATATTACGTGATATGGTACATCCTCCAAGACCAAGAAATGCATGTGAAATGCGACATACACGTGATCTTAAGCTTATTTCGAGGAAAACCAAGAAACAAGTTAACTAGTTGTGAATTAAAGGTACCCTTTGGTAGTCAAAATCTCAATTTTAATATGTTTTCAGATCCATGGCACTTTGATTGTCTATCCTGCAACCTACATTGACAATTTGACTTTTTTTGAATTGTAGTCGTCAGAAATTTACCAAATTTACCCGAAGGCTTTGAAAACTGTTTGGTACAACAATAGAATTCACCTGGAGCATGCAGATTACTTCTTGAATATCATTTTTTTTTTTAAAGATACTCCTTGAATATCATTGTGTTGTTCGTATTCCATAGCATTAAATATAAGTAAATTTAACTATTTTATTTTTCAATAACTGATCATTTCTATGAGCATATTTTTATAAAAAACATTTTTAACAATGTATATATAATTGCACTTAATTGAACTCTTAATAAATGTAAAATTAACTATTTTATATATGAGAGGCGGTAATGGCGAAATTTGAAATATGCTTTAATATTTTATTAAAACACTTACAATAGGGTTTTTTTTTTGTTGTTGTTGTTGATATAGTCCTAAATAGGGTCTTTTGCAACAGCTTTCAAACTAATGAATTAAAATTAAAATTAGGCGTAAAGGTTATGGTAATTATGAATGATAGTATAATCTACGTAGAGCACATTAATCTACAATCTAAACTTCATACAACGGATTACAATAGAAATACATCATATTTTTTCTCTTTATCTCAAAAGCTCATTGTTGAACTTTTCAATTAGGATTATGTACATCATATGTTTTTACTCTTCAAAATCACGATGTTTAATTGAAATTTATTATTATTTGTTTTGTTAAATTTAGCTCATATTTTTATTTTATAGGGACTACTCATTGGTCCAGAGAGTGACTAAAAACACAATTTTTTGTATTTTATTTGAAAATAGAAATTAAAGTTGAATAAAGTTTATGCACATATGGACTAAATTTAAATTGTTTTGGTTTTAAAGGGATTAAAAAAAAAAAACTAACTCTTAATTCAAAATACAATATCCCTAAAACTGATATATATCTTTAAATTACACAATTGCATACCAAAACCATTAATATTAAACAACATGTGTACCAAAAAGTAACTGAGAGACAGAACTACAAAACTTGTAATATTCCAATAGCAAATTTAAATATATATTCAACTTATTTTCTTGTACGTGGTTAGGAATATCACTTTACCATAAGAAACACATGAAGACTGCAAATTTAAGCAGCAACAATTATATAATATCAATAATTTATTTGAGAATACCACCTCAAATGTGGTTTTTTTATTGAATATTTTTAATAAAATCACATACCTCGTATAATAAATAATATGATATAAGACCCTATATTGGAGACTCAATAAATAATATCTTATGCGTAATCGCACATTCCATAGACACAATACTTACCAACTTCACAACGAATATTGCACCCTCCACAATGCCTCTTATCATAGTATGTATTAACACATGCTCCTCTACAACATGTTTCAGTGTACTTGCAATGCTTCTTGCATGCCCCACAATTATGCTTATCATATCCCAAATCAATGCACTTGTTGTTGCAACATGTAGCGTTCTTGGCGCCAAATAAGTCGCAAATCTCATCTTGCTTGTGACAATGGATAGGTGCATTAGGGTTTTGAGCTAAGAGGCGACTTACCCTCTTTGAAGGGAGAAACTTGTTTTTCTCATGGAGGATTAGCGGTGGTTGCCCTTGGGAGAGAGAATCGTGATGAACCGATGCCGTTTTGGGTTCGTTTTGTGTGATGGTTTTCATTGTGATAGTGAGGGACAAAGCCATGGTTATTGCTATGATTATTATTGCTTTTAGGAACCCCATGGCTTTGCCAGTTGAAAGAGATAATAAAAGACTTATAATAAGAAGGAGAAATGTGTTATATTTTCTTGTGTTTTATTTGGTATGTTGGTAGAAAATGAAGGGGAAGATATAGGGGTTTATAATAAGATGTTGGGGGAGAAGTTGACGCCGCAAAAGTGGTAAAAGGTGATAGAAGCTTGCATGCACATGAGGAAGAGTAGAGTGGAATTTATTTTAGAGTGTTTTCTATTATTTGACCCTAATAAAGTTAAAAAAGCATAAGCTACTTACAATAGAAGAATGCATAAAATTCCAATGTGCATGCGATTTTTGGTGTCCTAAAACTTCGTTGCTGTTGTCACGTTGGACCTCTCGAGTTCGTCCACCTAACTATTTAATTTCTTCAAGTACATAAATGTGCACGGGTTATTTGTATTGGATTATTTGAGCTCATCTACTCAAATAAGCATTTGTGACACTATAAAGAGAACTTATGAAACAATTTTATAAGCTATATACTAGATAGCTTATGAAAATAAGTTGAAATGAGAATTTCTTGGTTTTTTTTGTAACAAAAAAAACTCCTTTAAACTTTGTCGCGTCATTTTTCGGAGATCAAGGCTATTTGATTAGCTTTTGACTCACTCATCTATCATGTTCTCTCTCTTCATAAACATGAAGAACACATATGGTGTTCATCTGGGCAGTCCAGATTTCGACGAGAGGTGATGGGTTTCGGCGGTGGTTGGTCGGCCGGTGCGGCGGCGCCACCACGCTGGAACCCTAAAGCTTAAATTTTTTGTTTTTTTTTTGCTTATTCGATTCAGTTTTATCTCTTCCTATCCCTGCTTAAATCAAAAATTTCAGAAAATAACAGTGAAACCCTAGATCTACAAGTTAGCAAAACTACCTCTTTTGTTCGTCTATTTGTTCAAAAGCTTTGTATCGGCTTGATCTTGAGGGCCGGTTGACGGTGCGGTTACGGGTATGTGTGCGACCCTGGCGTTGTGAGATTGTTCATCGTTGGTGGCCGGTTCCGATACAGATTTGTGCTTGGTGTGGGTATTGAATTCGGTTTTGGGTATATGTCGATTGATGGTCCTGGGTTCAAGCTACTATGATTTTTGAATGCTGAATTTCTTGTGTGGTTGTTTGTGTTGCTGCGCGTGAGTTATATGTTTGCAGGTTTTGTGTTAAAAATTCGACCCCCCTTTAATGTGTCATTGCAGGTTCAGTTTTATATTGTTTTGAGTAGGGTTTCGAAACAAACAGAATTCCTTGCTTTTGAATAATATGAACGCCTTGTTCTTGAACTCGGGGAGGAGAAAGAGATATCTGTTGTTGAACCTTTGCTACAGGCGTGAACTTGGACTGCTTTTGGACTTATTCGGATTTATCACAATAAAATGAATAAAAGAATATACATACATATTTTTTTGGGTTTGGACAATTAAAAAAAGAAATAATAAAATGACAGTGATTAAAATTGAATTGAAAATGACTAATTAACTAAATAAAATAAAATAAAAACTAAAATTATAAAATTAAATAAAAGATGGAAATGGATTAAAAATAAAAATAAAAATAAAAAATAAAGAGAGAAGAATGCCCGACTCGGAACAAAAAAATGAGGTATTTTAAAATACATCTCTGCCGAAATTTCGTTTGAAAAATCAGAGATTATTCAGGACCATCGGACACGTGTCAGTGGTGTCTTAGGTCAAAAAATGGGGTATGACAAACTTATTTTCATAAGCTCTCTAATATAGCTTAATTAAATTATTTATCCCAACCTAACTTATTTTCATACATAGAAAGAGTTTGAAGGTGAATTCTTATCATTTTAAATAAATTTTATAAAATATTACATTTCTCAACGTTTTTCAAAAGGTTTTTTTTTATTATAATAAAAAAATTTATATTATACAAATCAAATAATTTGACTCAAGTGGTTAATAAAGTTCTACTAAAGACAAATTATTCAAGAAAACATGAATTCAATTTCCGAATGGAACAATTCTTTACCAAACTCTATTTACCTCTCATTCAAACTCTAAATTACAATGATCTCTCTTTTAAAAAATACTGAGAATTAATAAAAAAAAAAATAATTATACTAACTTTTTTGAAAGATTCGGGATATATTATACTAATGATTCCATCTTTATTGAATAGTCAAGTATATACAGCTGCATCAATGTGCTATTGCAAGGATTTCATTTCCTCATGTATCCAGGCATTCAAGGGGTATTTTAGACTTTTCATCGTGATCGGCCATTATAGTTCAAATTGCACGGGATGGCCTTAAGAAATATAGCTAACTACTAGAATAAGTAAAGTGCATTGCCATAAATGTTAACAACATTGAACAAAGCGGAACTCATAATTAAATCCAGCTTCTATACACTTCATGTTAACTCAAATTATGTCATGCATTCTAATTAAGTTAACTTATATTGAGCATTTTTTAGTTGCCAAATTAAGTTATTATGCATATATATCCAATGCAAGTTAACTAAGCTTGAAGAATTTAAGCTAGATTACTACACGTGGACTGTGTAAACCGTACACAAAATGTACAATTAAAAAAGAAGTGCCAACTTAATTGGTTCATAGGTTGACCATGAATATAGCTCCTATTTTTATTTTATATATATTTTTGGTTTCAGACCAGCACCAGGGATCTTTTAGGTGTTTGCGCTTTAATTTTCGTAATAGTTGTTTTTTGGTACAAGTTTAGAATGTTCAGTCGGATCTCAGGAGTTGTTGATACAAGTTTCATCATATTTAAACATCAAGATTGTGTTTTATAGAGAATCAAACACAAGACGTTAGAAAATATATTTTACTTAACTTTTTAATTATTTTGGTCAAGTAACATAACGTTCGGTAAGTAGGAAATATAGAGTTCGAACTTTGGTTTCTATGTTTTGCAATGTATTGTTCTAATCAATGAAGCAATGAGGACAATATATTTCATGAAAATTGTTCATTCTCACGCTAAAATTCCTCAATTAATCTTAGTTGTAGTTAATTGTCGGTCAGTATCATTGATAGTTGATTGTCGTTGTCCCAACAACAATTAACCATTGCCTTTGCAAATTTTTTAGAAAATTGCTTTTCACACTTAAAAGTTTGCTGAGAAACACCATAAAATGATGAATATAACCCTAACGGCAGTTAGCTGTCGTCAGTTACTCTGCAATGGCAGTTTGCTGGCGTCGGGTATCTTACAACGGCAGTTAGCTGCCGTTGAGATCATTTATACAAACAACAGGTTCTGTTTTAAGAATCAAGCCAAATTTCAACTTACTTATTACCTGTAATTCAAAACAACGATTGCAGACATAATACAAACCTATACACCATTTATAGTCACTCATAAATAAGAACAATACATAATCTTTCACAATTGACCAAGATTAAATCAATTCGGCATTACGTTAAAATTACATGAATGTTTGAAATTCAACAAAATTGCATTAATAGGTATAAAAAACAACCCATTACATGAATTCTCTATTGACATTTTGGGCATATGCAGTTGGAACGAACACATGTCTTCATTTTAGACATAAATTCTTCGTCGCTATCATCACGAACAACCTGAGGATAATAAACTATTTTCTACATGTCTTCATCTTTATTTGCCCCCAGGTTTACACATAGCATCTGAACAAATACGTGACATGTAAAATGATTTTCACCGAGATAGACAAAATATTTGTTAAGTTGTGCCTTCAACTCATCTAGAGTGTTGGTTGAAGTTAGAAAAACCTTAATCGTCTTCTTGAAAGTAGAGTATTGGACATGAGCTTTAATATGTGCATCTTCATACATGTTTAACTTCATAAAAGTTTATGAAATATCAAATATCAAAATAAAATAAAATGAAACGTAAAGTAGATTATTGATAAAACATAGACATATATTTATATTAAATGCGGAAACATTAATAACCAATAAAAATGTAGGTGCATGTTCCACCACATAAAAGTCATATATTTATATAATTTATATAATGTTAGTTATATATTGGCCACAAAAATCTGGCGTTACAATATCCACCACAAAAAATATGTCGGTGTAATGATGAGCAAAACCGCAAATGCACGGTTCTACCGATGTAGTAATAAAAGAGTATCGTTCCGACAGGGAGTTGGTTAATTTGATTAACTTTGAATAATGATTAGAAAGAGAATTAAGTAGAAAATGATTGATTTTTAACGGAAAAAATAATAATAAAAAGAGCATTTGTATTTATTGGTCCATCTTAATAACAAGTCCTTCACAAACAAACCTTAAACCATTAATTTTATATTGGTCTCACTTTCTAAAGATAAGTTTCTCTTTAGCCTATTATGTAACACCCTATTTTATTATTTATTTATTTTACTGAGTTTAGTGTCTTTTTATATATTTTATTTGAATAATTATGATGAGTGATGTTTGTATTATGTGTTGGTGAATATTAGTAGCTTATTATAACATTATTAGTGAATGAATATAATTAAATTAGATTAATGAGGCAGTAAGGGCAGTTTTGGAATAAGGGGAATTTGTTAAGTTAAGAATAGGAGAGGTGTAGTTAATGAGATGAGTAGTGTTTTAATGATTTAAGCAGAGGGAAGTGCATATAGCAAGACGATAAAATTACATAAAATAATAGTAACAAATTCAAGAGGTGCGAGTAGTAATATGAAAAGATTAGTAACAAACTCAATTAAAGTTTATAAATAGAGAAGAGAATTAGAGAATGATGGTTACCGATAAAGAGAGCAACAAGTGGCAAAAGAAAAACTAGGGTTGTGGAGAAAAGAGGCAAGGAGGAATAGCGAGAAGAACTTAGAGAGAGATTTCACCGTAGGAAATCATCAATTTCGCAAAACCTATAGGTAAGGGTGAGACTAACCTTCTTTAATCATAAGCATATAATTTTGAAAAAGTGTTTAATCATGTTGTTTGTTGTTGAATTTTTGATGTTATAGAAATTAGGTTTAAATTCAATTAGATTGTTGAAAATGTAGGTAATTCCATGAATTAATGTATTGGGGGAGTCTATATTCATCATAAGGGCTGCATGATCATGTGGGTATTGAAGGGTCATGTTTTTCATTGTTTTTCTTAATCTTTTAATGAATTCATGTCAAATTCGTGCTCTAATCTACTGCTATGATTTTGTGTATATTCTTGTTTGTGGATTCATTATTTTTTTATGTGCTAAATTCGTTATAGATTCATAGTTATAGTTTTCGTTGGAATGAATTTACAATTCGGGAGAGGAACTGCATAGGAATATTATCGAATCTTTTTTTTTATTAATTAATTTGAGCTGTCTAATTTTGAATATGGTTCAGAAGTCTCTGAAACCAATGCTTTTCTTATCTATATTTACGTACGTGTTTTGTGATATCTAATTTCACCGAAGATTAATTTCAACTAACAGTAGTATCATGCTAATACCTTTTGAAAGAAATATAGTACTTAAAAGGTTAATGATCCAAAACGAGATAGCATCCTAAAAGTTTGGAACATAAACACTCTTTTGGCTACTGAATGAAATTTGTTTCTTTAAATTACCAAGGATATGAATTCGATGAGCCTTAATAATTCATTTATTGTTCAACTTGATTCAGAATAGTCTTATGCAATTTTGTAGGCACGTCTATTTTCACTAGTTTTTTTTATTATTATTACAATTATTATAATAAATTGAACTTTTAGATAGCATGGATATTGCCTTCTAAATTCAATTAGTCTTGCTTCAAAATGTTTACATACTAATTAGCATCTTTCTCCTGCCCTTGTTAATTGGCTCACGGTATCATACTATTATTTTGTGAAATAATTCTAGTTCTAATTTTACTATATATTTTTCATAATTGTTCTTGATGTGGAAATAATTTATATGAATTATTTGATGATGTATATTTATGTTCTATTTAATGATGTAATTGATGTGTTGATTGATGAGGTGTTATATAAAGATTTGTTATTTGAAGATGTGTGATTTAAAGATGTGTTATATAAAGATGTAATATTAGAAGATTATTGCATTTTAAGTTAAGTCATTGCATAAGCATTGTCAAGCAAGTCTGTCAAGTCAAATTATGACTTTAACGAAGGGAGTTGTAGCTATGTTGTTTCTTAAGCGAAGGGGGTTGTAGTCTGTCAAGCCGAATTAAGGCATTAGCGAAGGGAGTTGTAGCTTTGTTGGTACCACATGCATAATATGTTGCATTTGTTGAGTAGTTGTTGTAGCATTGTTGAGTCGTTGTCGTTGCATTATTGAATGAAGCTAAATGATGATTGTTGTTGGAATTATGTGAGATATTCTTAATGATGAATTGTTGTTGTTTTATATTGATTAATTCTTTACATGAATTGTTGTTTATTATTATTGAATGTGAAATTTCACCCCTTCTGTTTGAATGTTGCCTCTACGTGGGTAACGTGCAGATAACCAGGAGTAACCGCTGATGTGAGTTGATT
>Ga0099826_10001858_pt1 | contig 13146 bp, 7 predicted proteins | sample Mtrugardesep15_FD_76830 | JGI IMG/M metagenome (GOLD analysis project Ga0099826, IMG submission 76830) | Root nodule microbial communities of legume samples collected from California, USA - M. trunc garden sep15 | ecosystem: Host-associated > Plants > Roots > Nodule | place: USA: California... | reverse complement strand
AATAAAGTTTTAGAATACTATTAAAGTACATGAGTATTTTGCTGGTACAAATCAAATGGTCATACAAGACTTTGGGGTAAACTTGGAACAATCACTGAACTTGCAGGACAAATTAGAAGTAAATGGAAGAGGATGACAAAAAAAAGCAAAACCATATGATTCATACAAAGCTTATCATTTTTTTCATTTCAGCAAGTAAAGCAAAACCATATGATTCATACAAAGCTTATCATTTTTTTCATTTCAGCAAGTACAAACTGGAGGCTATAACAGTGACAGGCTGACAAAGGACAACATTCAGCAACTAATTTAACTTTGAATAATGGCTACTGAGTTGATATCAACTTTCAGAATTTAGACCTTTCAGTGTCAATTTTACTCACTTATATCACACTCCTTTATCAGTGAGCGATTAAGTATAATAAGTTTAGGGAAGAAAAGCATACCTCTGAGATTTTCAGAGGTGGCAATAAACTTGAGACAGACTGCTTTCAGCTGGAAACAGTGGTGTTGCTCTGCCAAGGCTAAAGTTGTAGCCACGGTATTAATTGCAACATCTTCACATAGACTTGCTTCACATATAAGCCTGAGCCTCTCTAAGGCATAACGATCAGCAGCCGCTAGAAGATGTTGGGCCATCAAGGTTGTTGCCCATTTTGTGTTCATCCCAGTAAGCTCTTGCATGTCAGGCAGTGAGTCCCAGTACATAAAATGAAGCAATGCCTGCAAACAAGATAAAAGGAACAATTAAAGGTCATTCAACATGCAATATGCCCTGCATATTTATCACGCTCAATATTGCCTCATTCTCAATCGACACAAGTCTCGCAACTTGCAATTGAATGGAAGCCAAATAGTTACTGTGTAGTTATTTACAAAAGGCAAAACAATGGCATAACCTCCTCATCAAATCAATAAAAAAAACCATCTTCGTTTATTATGATTACAAATCAATTTTCTGTACATATTTAAGATATTAAGTAAAATATTAAATAAAACCTTAAAAACTGGAGCCTCCATGTCTTCAACTTTAATAGCCTGGGTATTTTGATCTCTCATAGGACCAAAAAGCTGGGCTCTGAAAACAGGTGAACGAGCTGCTAGCACCAATTTATGAGCAGTGAAAACTTCCCCATCCACTTCAAAGCTCACATCACTTCCTTTACCATTTTCCAGCAGTTGACCAAATTGGTGACCAATGTCAGAAGGTGGTATTGCAATGGAATATATCTTTGGGCCTTCCGTGCGTGACCTCACAACGCCAACACTACAATTAACAGAAAGGCAATCATCTTTAAGGTAGTCAGATGTCTCTAAAGCTGTCCTCTTAAAAAACCGCTTGTAACCCCTGAAACACAAGATATCAAATAATCAGCATCAGATATGTGAATGTATGCAAAAACAGCACAAGTAAGACTGCACACACATACATTCACACACAATATAAGCTGTTTTTTGAGAGCCAATAGACACCAATCAAACAACATTATCCCTTCCTCAACCATTCTCAAATTAATATTCCATTCATCCCATTTCAACAGCACCTCCCAACCACACAACACATTGAGGAGCAGCCAAGCAAGCTATGAAGTACACACGGACATGAACACTGGTCACGGCAAAAACACCGATAATAATTTGATAAAATGACATAATTCAATGTTATCATATGTGTAGGTGTCATGCCTAATCCGAGGAGTGTCTTGCTTCATTGCAAGCAAGAGACAACATTTCATTACTTGAATCATTCAACAAAACTACTCCATCGGACAAACAGTTGAATCACACGCCACCTGTGAAGCATGGACACAAACACGACACTAACATGTTGACACTAGTAACGTATGAAAATGACATAACCGAATGTAATCACATGTGTCAGTATATAATCAGAAAACTATATTATCAACATGTAAGATCTAACCTTCAAAACTCTATCACACAATGTAACATACCAAAATCAAATAAACCAAATACCCAATATGAAAACATAATCCAACCAAAATAAAAATGAAATCTTTAAATTAAAAACAACATAATCAAGAGCTTACCACATACTACCGCGGTATTTCAAGGTATAAGGTCCACTTTCAAGAGTCCTCTCAAAATGGCTATGAACCTTATGCCTCTCTTTCCCACTCTGATCCAAAAGGGTCAACTCAAAAAGAGCCCTAACATCAGTCCCATCACTCGCAAGCGCAATGAAAAGCGACACATAGGTAGCATTATCCTCAACACTCTTTCCATCAGGGTAAAAATAAATTGCCCAATTGTACCCACCAACCGAAAAGATATCCGACGCTATGTATTTCCCAATCCCGATCCCTTTTGAAAGCGAGTACCCAGTGATCTTGAACTGGTGCGAGCCTTTCACTGTTTCGGTGATCGATGTCGACGAAGTTGTCGCCGGTTCCGATGAGGAAGATGGCGATGATGGATTGGAAGATGGTTTCGCGGTTTCTCGGAGAATCTTACCCATGCGAGAGCCACTGTAAAGAAATCGAGAGTTTTTTTCAATTCAATCGCGAAAAACTTCGTCGATTGAATGATTTGAAGAAATGAAGGAACTCGATCGATTCGACAAATTAGGGTAAGAATTGGGGAATTGGTTTAGGGAAATGAGGGTGTGAGGAAGAAATCTAGGGTTGTGATAACGAAATCTGTCAGATTTTGGAAGATGAAATTCTAGGGTTTGGTACGATTTTGGGGGAAAGAGAGAGAGAAGGAAGAATGAATGACGAAGAAAACACAGAAAATGAAATGACGGAAAAAGGCTTATTGTAAGAACATGAGCATGTCTATAAATAATGGTAAGTATTTTAATTAAATATTTTTTTTTTGAGGGAAAGTTTTTTGGATTAATATTTAATTGTATTAAGTTTAAAAAATGTTTGTGCGGACATGAGAAAATAGTGTAATTTGTACGAAAAAATATAAAGGGTATTAATTGTGTTGATGTGACGTGCATCTACCTGTCGTGGACCACTACCTTTCCTCTATAATAAACACGTGTCATATAACGGTAAATAAAAAACTTTTTTCAAAAACAAAAGTAAATAAAAATGAGAAAATCTGATCAAATACATTCATGTAAATTATAAATAAATATTAATATTAATATTCATGATTAATGTACAAGATTTATAATATTAATCAGATACATTAATGTATTTTTTTTAAAGAATTATACATAGCAAAATTCAAAGAATCTGATTAAATAATCTTTTTTAAACAAATAAGATCGGAATGAGTATTTGGAAGTCATCTTTATATTCACATGTATTTTTTGGTTTCTATTTTCAGAAAAATGAAGTTTTGATCTTTTTGGTTTCTATTTTCAAAAAAATAAAGTTTTGATCTTTGTATTTCACTTTTTTTTGTTTGAATTTTGATCTCAAGTCTCGTTTTATTTACTTTTTTTTATGATGTGTCTTATTCATTTATAATGCGACAAAACTTGTTAAGTCTCGTTGAATAATCATATCCGCAAAAATATGTCCAATAAATGTAGCCTATCATAAATAAATAGACTAATCCTTACAAAAAATGAATCAATTTCATGATTAAAAATAAAATCAAATGACTACAAAATAAAACTACATGACAAGATGATGGTCTCTTCCCCTAAAAAATGATGGATTCTCATTGGACGATATGTAAAAATATTTACATAATTTGTTCATAACCATTACACTCGTAAACGATATGATTTAATTCATATACTGATATAAATAATCAATTGTGTAAATCATGTTTACACTCTCAAATCATTCACAATACAATGTCTCGTTTGGATGCTTAAATAGACTCTATTTATACATGTCACTCATTTTGTAATTAAAACTTAATAAACATCATATTTTTTCAACCAGGCACCAAAAAAAAATATTGGTCAGTGTGCACTTACAATAACTCAATATCATTAAATTGTAAAAATAATTTATCTACTCATTCATAATTATCTAATTTTTGAAATATTAAATTAATTAATTCATATAAAAAGTGTGAAGTAAGGGATTAAGTTTCATTTTAGGGTCTAATTTGACATTTTCTATATCTACGATAGCATATTTAAATTCTATTATACAAGTTGTACAAAATCTAAAATAATAACAATATAAGAAATAAACAAATAGAAATATCATCATGATTTTTTCTTTGAAGAAAGAAATATCATCATGATAGATGCCTCTAGTATTTGACATGAGCATAGACAGTTTTTCAAAAATAAAATAAATGGTTCTTTATTTTTTTACCACAGTTTTGAGTGTATAAATGATACGAAATCATACATTTCCTTATGACAATCATGGACTCATTCTTATTTTGCATCCTTTGAATGGTGAGAAACTATGAAGCTTGTGCATTTATTCTACTTCTGCCTACGATGAGATATAGAACAGTATCAACACATGAGATTCCACCAAAACAATGGTCCAAAGGTTTTCCAATTTAAGAAAGTTACTTAGTGTGAACGTTTTATTACAATTATGAACATAGTGCACTTCATTACTTGGTTCAACTATAACTATGGCAGTTTGAAAAAGGAGTCTGGACAATTAAGTGTGCAATAGTCAGGATTCTTCTCCATGTGTGTTCACAACACCAATGCTACAATTCATGGAGAGGCAATCATCTCTAAGGTAGTCTGATGTCTCAAGATCTATTTTCTTGATAAACTTCTTGTAACCCCTGCATCACCCATATCAAATAATTGATAGTAGCATTTGCTCCGTTGAAAATTCATACTCGGACAATATCATTAAGGAGTTAACGCAAGTGGTTGATGCGTAAAGTGTGCTAATGTTACAAACTCCAAGACCTAAAGTAAGTGAGTTTGATTGCTAACTCGAAAGAAAAAAAAATTAAAAAAAGTACTACTAGTATTTAACTAATCTAAAATAAAACATCCCCATTTTTCTTTCGTGTGCTTACATGAGAATATAAGAGTTTTATTTTAAATTCCTAAAAAAAAAAAGTTTTATTTTAGTGTATCGCTAATGTAACCAGTTTTATGCTATCATTTAATAAAAAACTGTTCACAGATCTGGCTGACATTAAATTAAGTTCAAATAGCTAGATGTAGAAACTCTTCTAATAAGATTGTTATTTTTAAAAAAATATTATTGAAATTGGGTTTTGCACTGCCAAGGCTGAGGCCGATTCCAAGCCCAAACTCGGGTAAAAAAAGAGGGTTGTGTTAGGCCTCGACAGCCAACGTAAAACTTTGTCGAATCTCATGACATAAACCAAATACGAAATAGTTGGGATTCCACTACATGAACATAAATTCTAATTAGATTTTCCTATGTATTTCAAGTACAACAAATGTGAGCTACTTTAAATCTTTTAATTTTGAGCCTTTCTTCTACTCTTAATGAAAAAACTTAAATCTCACATGTAATAAAAATAAGGTTTAATAGTGTTTTTCACCCCTGTAATATATGTTATTTTTGGTTTTCACTCCTGTAAAAATTTCGGTTTGATTTGCATCCTCGTAATTTTTTTTTCCAGAATACCCCCTCCCCCATCCAACTCGGCAAATTTGCTTACGTGACCCTGATTTGGTTTTTTTTTTTTAAAATTTGCCACATGTACAAAAATATTTCCACATCAGATTTTATTTTTAAAATATTTGAAAAATAATTTTTAAAAATAAAAAAATCCAAAGAATCATAAAAATATTCAGTTTTTTTCCAAAAATTTTAAAAATCGAAAAAAAAATTAAAAAAAAATTAAGATTTTTTCCGAAATATAAAAAAAAAGAAAAATAGTATGATTTTTTTCCAAAAAATATAATAATAATAATAATAAAACTGTAAGATTTTTTTTAAATTAAAAAAATCAGAAAATATAATCAGATTTTTATAAAATTAAAAGGTTTTTAAAAATTTTGAAATTTAATTTTCAAAATAAAAAAAAAACAAATTTTAAAAATAGAAAAAAATTCAGATTTTTTTTTTAATTTTAAAAAATCTGATTATAGAAAAATCTGTATACAAATATAGAAAAAATTCATATTTTTTATTCGAAAATCTTATTCCACAGTTTTTATAAAAAAGTGGGGAAAAATCATTTTATTCCACTTTTTGTTTTTCCTAATGATTCTAACAAAATTCCATTTTGGGCCTACAATAAGAATTTTTATTCGCAAATAATATCAGAGGGTTTTGCCATCGTCGTGGAAATATTTTATAAGATTTTATGATTTCTACCTCCTTTAAGGAAGAGCTTAATTCTAGGAAAAATAGAATTTCCACGACTTTTATAAAACCCTCTAAATTTGTATTTAGATTTTTAAAAATTAGTTTTTTTTTGCAGATTTTTTTTAAAAAAATCAGATCTTTTTTTTTGTATTTTGAAAATTAAATTCCAGAATTTTTTAAAATCTTTTTAATTTTAAAAAAAATCTGATTATATTTTCTGATTTTTTAAATTTTTGAAAAAAATCTAATTTTTTTTTTCCGATTTTTAATTTTTTTGGAAAAAATCTTACATTTTTTCTGTTTTTTTATATTTCGGAAAATCTTAATATTTTTTCTGAATTTTTTTTAAAAAAATTGTTTTTTGGTTTTTTAAATTTTTGGAAAGAAAAACAGAATATTTTTATGATTTTTTGGATTTTTATTTTTTCAAATATTTTAAAAATAAAATCTGATGTGAAAATATTTTTGTACATGTGGCCAATTAAAAAAAAAGTGCCAAATCAGCGCCACGTATGCAAATTTGCTGAGTTGGATGGGGGAGGGGGGTATTCTGGAAAAAAAATATTTACGAGGATGCAAATCAAACCGAAATTTTTACAGGGGTGAAAACCGGAAATGATATATATTACAGGGGTGAAAAATATTATTAACCCTAAAAATAAGATCTTAAACGAGTTTATAACGAATGACTTTACTTACCTTATAAATTGACTCCGTAGAAAATAGTTATACCAATATAAAAACCTAATAACTATTTTCAACTTCTATCAAGTGTTGTGCGTTGTTTGAGATAATACACGTATCTTATGAAAATTGTTAATCATACTCATTTTCAAAGAAAAATGGTCTATGTTGATTAAAATGCTTCGTATTATAATAGGAGTAAAGTGGAAAAACTAATACTTTGTATGAAGTGGAAAAATCAATACTATTAATTTGAGTTGAGATCTTCTTCATTTACTGAAGTTGAACTATCCCTCGCTCGACAAGCTTATTGTTGGAAAAGACTAAAGAGAAGTTAATACTATACTCTCTTGCCATTTTCTTTTAAGAAAATAGTTCTTGCTATTCTAAAATGACAAAGACAAACTAATTAGTATTTCAAACTACACTTTTTTAATTATAAATGTTAGTAGTTTATTGTTCGATTAAACATTTAATGATTTTATATGTTTAAACCTAGAGTCTTCAACTCCTTTACCTTTGGTTCAAATGAGTTAGTGATCAAACATACACTTAATCAATATCAATATATCCACCAAGATTCATCCATTAATCATCATGATAAATTATAATTTCAACGAACATACCATGAATTAGGAATATGAAATTGTAACCAAAAAAGAATTAGGAATATGAAAACTTGATTAGCCCAATAAATTTGAGATCAAAATCAATGAAACTTGAAAAAAAAACACAAATTAAACATATACTTACCACATACTCCCACAACATATCAACGTGTAAGCTTCAGTTGGTAGCATCCCTTGAAATTGGCTATGCACCATATGTTTCTCATTTCCTGTCTGATCTAACAAAACCAATTCAAAAAGAGCTTCAACATCTTTGCTGGTGTCACTGATCAACACGATAAAGACTGATACGTAGGCACCGTTCTCGTCTTCGTTCTTGCCATCTGGGTAAAAATAAATGGCCCAATCGTGTCCACCTACAGAAAATGGTTGTGATGTTATGTATTTTCCGCTACCAATTCCTTTTAGCAATGAGAAATTTGTGATCTTTAATTGTTGAGAGCCTTTTATGATCTGTGGGATTGATGACATTGTTGATGATTCCCCTGTGTTACTATTTTCCATTGCTATGTTTACACGGGTCAATAGAATCAACCATATTAAATAAGTCTTGAGTCAACTATCTCAACTGAGTTGGTGTATTAGCTAAAGACTTAGAAGTGTGCTCTTCCTCAATCAATATTTGAATGTTGATTCATTACATGTTGGACTTTAAATATGAATATTGTTCCAAGTAAATATTGAAATATAGATTTATTAAGTTTTTCGGTTAGACACAACCTCGTTAGTGCAAGAGATTTTTAAAATCAAAATTTTAATTTAATTAATGATATGTCTTGAAAATAATATTTGTCGTAGACATTTCTTTAAAAAAAAAAAAATTGTTGTAGACATTATTTACCTATTCTTAAACCTTGAAATAACAATTCCTAATTATAAGACCTTTTGAGAATTTTTTGTCCCTTTTTATAAGACCCCTTTGTTATTTTCAAATACATTAATTAATTCTTTACATACATGCTCTTATTTATAATACATATTTTTCTTCAATCGACAATAAATATCATTTGGAAAACATAAACTAAATCTCTTTCTTAAGGATAAAATTGTAAAAACAATAATGATTACAAACAACTTTAATACAAATATCCACTTTATTAATTCCCGTAATTTTAACAAAAGAGTATTATATATAGAAACGGAGGTAGTAGTATTAAATTCTAACACAAATATAAATTACTTTTCTACTTTTGCATATTTTGGTTGCACACAACATCTATCTATTATGTATTTTCAACAAACAACATCATGTTCATATAAATATGAAGAGAAAAATAATGTAATATACATATAACAAATAAAGTAGATACCTTTGGGATCACACTTCGAAAATGAACTAAAAGTCTACAACTCTATATAACTAATAGCCGAGCTAGGCGCAAAAATATTTAAAGAATTTGAATTAAAAATATATTTCAAGCGAAAAATATCAAAGACCTAATATGTGGCCTAAAAAATTTGGAGGTTTAAAGTCCTTGCAGCCCCTTAAGGAAGCCTTGATCATTTTAATTAATTGATATGTAAATAATGATAAAGTGTTAAAAACGTTAAGAAAAAGTAAAATTGGAAGATAAACTATTAGGGGTAATAGTCATTTTGACGCTCAATGTATAACGAGTAAACACGATAGTTCCTCAATGTATCAAAATTCTAAAATAGTGTTTGAATATGCACTTTGTTAATCAAAATCGTATGTGATATTAAATTACTCCCTCAATATTGACTATAACTATTTTCTTATAGACTGCTCTGACAACAAACAAGTAATCCTAGAGACTGATATGACATTAAGTAAGTATAGTGAATGACTGACATGACAATCTTAAGATAACATTTTAACGTGAGAGACTATTTTGATTAATGAGATGCATAATCATTAGATTATTTTCAAATTTCGATACATTCAATCATTTATATTACTACTGTCGCTATTCGTTACAACATTAGTACATCAATACTTCCTCCGTCCTAAAATAAATCACATATTTGAAAATATATTTTGAACGTATTTTGCTACTAATATACATAGATAAATAATGTCACATAAGATGTCGTTAGATTCGTCTCGATGAATATTTTCAAAATATCAAATTTTTATAACTTTTTCTAATAGATTAATAAAGTTATTTAAGATCAAAATTATGCATTGGTATATGTGACGAAAAAGGAAATAGTAAATAAGACTAACTTAATATAATTGTCATGTGTAAAAAAACTCTAAACGCCACTCATTTTAAAATGAAGGAGTACATATTGATTAAAATAACGTACTACACGTCGGTATGCCTCTACCTCTACTAAATGTATGAGACATATGCAGCTGGTTTTGTCGATTCACGCTGATGCTCTGCCCGCCATTGGTTCAACTATTTTGGAAGTTTCTTGAATATTAAACAAACAAGTGGGTCATATAAAATCTTATAATTCTACGTCTACCACACAAATATTAATAATATTATCGAACATTACTTAAGAAAATCTTCATCCCTTTGAGATTTCAGGGATTAGTGGCCTTCAGAAAATGGTGCAGAGACTGTGTCCGATGGCCTCTCATACCTCCCCTCCAGGCCTTCTCTTACAACAACAACTTCATCTCAAGGTAACATATCCAAATCTCTTCATGTTTCTAATTGTTTATGGTTGTTGTTGTATTATTAGCAACATCCTTTCTTGAAGGAACCCTCTATTTACACAATTTAAAGGTTGCATAACAAACTCTCAATTAAAACAAAAAACTCAAATAAACAGTGACACTAATGACCATTTTACGATGATTCCATACGGGATAGGTAGGTTGTCCGAATTAATAAGCTCTTATATAAATGTTGAAATTTGGGCCCAACTCATGCTAACAAAACCATCTTGTAAGGTGAGATATCCCTCGTTTTTATAAACTCTTATCAAAAGTTTTATCTATCTGAGGGTTGGGTAGCACGACTGGTTTGAGCTAAGAGATAAGCTGTTGGAGATCCCGAGTTTAAATCTGGGCCATGGAGAAAAATTAATTTAACAATTTACCACTAACATTTGCCATTAAAAAAAAAAAATCGTATTTGTCAAAGTGGGACTTGGGTTTTTCCCAATAGAGCTGACATATCAAATAAGGGAATATTTACCAATAATAACAAAATTCCTTTACAAAATCCTCCATGTATTCATATACTTGGTTTGTGAAACATTTTTAGTTCTTAAAATAATACAATTTTGCTACTTATTGTCCATATGGTTGCTACTATATTGCTGCTAGTTTTGCTTAATAGTTTGGACAATTGTGCATACATAACTTTTCAATTGCTTGTTATTCATTTTTAATATTTTCTATGACAGGACTATCAAACGTTTTTGCCTTCTTCTTTGGCAAAACCAGACGTGCTCAGTTACCAGTGTCCTTTTGTTAAGCCAAGTCTATCTGCCGAGTCGATAGAAACCCAAAATAAATGGTTTGATGACAATCAGTTTGTCAATGTTAATTCCTCAGCTCAATGGCCTGTATCAGTGGATGCCCAAGGTATGTTTGATCTAACCATTCTATCGTTAATTTTTCTACAACGCTTAATTATCATTCAACCGTTATCATATATTAGAACTAGTGAAGGTTGACCTTCTCTCTCAGATGTTGTATACTATGTAGCACCGATATTGCATATTGAATGCGTGTTAGTGGCACACATTGACACGATGACAATGCACGTACCATGTATTTACATTCAATTTCTTCCATTTTTCAAATTGTTATCAGTGTCGACATGTCAGTGCCGTGTATGTTTCAGTGCTTCATAAATTATATATTACCAATTTGTTTCATTGACATGAAAACATGAGAGCAGATGAATGCATGAGATGATTTATATTGCTAGTTCCTTTGTTTTTATGTTGTATCTAATTCTGGCTTCTGAGTAACATTATTTACTTTTGATTATTACAGAATCCTGCTCAAATGCTGTACTTTTAGGCTTTGGCATTGTTGAACAATGCACTAAGCATGATAAAATTTCAAAGCACCTAAAGTCTGGAACTGCTGAATCGCGTAAAGATAGTGCAAACATATCCTTGATGTTAGACTTGATGAAATTGCAGTTGTCAGGCATTGATGAACCTCAGCAACCATTTTCATCATCTCTTTTATACCCTAATGATAAATTTGACATCAAGAAGCCTTTGCTGTATTTTCTTCAAGATTCAGCCTTTTCTTCAAAGATTACAGTTGATCTTGATGGTCAAATCACATTTATGGGTACTGAGATTCAGATGAAAGATCTTCTTTCTGTAGTTGCTGAGTCATACTTGTCAAAGAGCTTACATAAGGTTGAAAAGCACTCAATGCTTGTTCCATACTTCAGCAGGTAAAAACAGAATTATCATCTAATTTTCTTTATAATCTACGTTGATATTTGGATCAGTATCAACCATTCTATGTTTATTAGATTTTCAACATCTAATTAAGAACTGCATTATGTTTGCAAATGATACATCTCTTCTGTAGTATATTGTCAAAATTTTATCCTTTTAGATGTTGTGCAAATATTAGAGTCGTATTTCGGTGGGTGAGGTAAGGGACACTATAGGAGTTCTAACCAAGAGGCTCAGGGTTCAAACCTTAGAAACTAACATTACTAATAATTATTAACAACTAACATTTGCGTTTAAAAAACATGTCTTAGCATGATGAAGGCTTATTAGTGTATTATGCCATTATTTAATACATGTAGCTGATCTCACCTAGTAGAAAATGAAGTTGTGCATAATTGATAGCGGATCCCTGGTGCAGGGTAAAGAAACCTAGGTTTAAATGTGTAGTGGTGCAATGGAAGTTAGGGAGATAAATAATGGGAAAGCAGGTCTAATGCTCAGCCAAAAGAAGACGGTCCTCCGGTAAGAAACTAGAGAAAATAGAAGAAAACTCATATCTGACCATCGGGTTTTTTTTAACTTAAATAACCCCATTTTAATAACTTTTTGTGGTTATAACAATCTTTGAGAACCATATTTCAGTTGTAACTGTCCCTGGTTTATTTTGCATTAATCACTGCACATATTTTGTGTATTCACGTGAGCTGCATGATCAGAAAGAATGAAGTGTATACTTCTGTGACGTCAAGAAATTACCCACCTCTTGTTTTGCTTGTTTTGGTAGGACTGTGATGTTACTTTTAGTTAGTTTGAATTAAATTATCGGTACTTATTCTTGACAATCGTTTTCAATTTGATGTATATATGATAAAAAAAAAGCATTTTAGTTCAGCTCCCGCATACACACGCACACACATACACATACAAGCCACACGCACACACATACACTCATTTTCATTTTGGTTCCTATTCTTTACACTAATTTTATGTCGGTCTATCTCACTGATTTATATTGGCAACTGAGGGATGGCATTAAACAGGACTGTATAAGAACTTGATTGATAACCTTTCTCTAATAGGGGGGCTCATGTATAAGGACCAGCTATAGATTTTAACCTTTTATTCATGATAGTCGAATCAGCTTTCTTCTAGAGCTGTTTGTCTTGAACTATTCAATACATTTGTGACATTGTGATCCTTTCATTATGTTCTTCGGTAATAGATATCATATACCATTTTTTAGTCTCCTGATTTGGCATTCTATTATTGTTAGTTTT
>Ga0099826_10001856_pt1 | contig 13150 bp, 7 predicted proteins | sample Mtrugardesep15_FD_76830 | JGI IMG/M metagenome (GOLD analysis project Ga0099826, IMG submission 76830) | Root nodule microbial communities of legume samples collected from California, USA - M. trunc garden sep15 | ecosystem: Host-associated > Plants > Roots > Nodule | place: USA: California... | reverse complement strand
CTCAGAAGCAAAATCGACATATATCATGGTGGAAAAATGTGATTAAAGTGAAAGACGTGATTAAATGAAGGAGCTGAAGCAAAAGAGGTGAAACACAATTAATTTCAGAAATTGAAGAGCATGATGAGGAGTAAATAGGGCACTGCAAGTAGTCAAAATGTAACTATCAATAATTATGCAGCCAACACATGCATTAATCAGCCACCCAAAACATTATGACAATTAGTGGTTGCATTTCCTTTCATTTTCTTAGAGTTTTAGAATCAGAACCATCATGTAATGAGCTCATATAAATAGAGCACGAAAATGATATGTATGATGAATGAATTTTGATTAAAAAAAGTCACTTTATGTGAATTTGGAAGCTTTGCTTCTTTTTGGTTCTGGATTGAACCATGCATTGATCTTCCTTGGATTGGGAATTTGTTTGGTTTCCATTTCTGTCTATTTCCACCATTCTTCATCTTTTTATTTTCATATTTTATCCAACATTCACAAAATTACAAAACTAAAATTACAACCCTTCAGACCTTCATCAGAAAGTGATTGTTGTTGTTGAAGGTAGTGGTGCAATGGTTGTTGTTGTGGTGGTTGGAGGGAGGGGTGGTGGTGCAGTGGAGCAATTGGGATAGGAGGTAGGGGAGAATGGAGAAGAAGAGGAAGCTCACGTGCTTCACTCTTTCATTCTTTTTTCTTTTTTTTTAATTTTACAAACACACATGTGGCATTTATGTTTATTTTTAAAAAAATGCACATGTGGCATCCTATTCACTGCCACGTGTGCAATGAATGAGTTAAAATTGGTGTGGGGGGCCAAAAGTGCAAAAGAGACATTACTTAGGGGACTAGATTGTATTTTATTTTGTTAGTGGGTCAAAATCGCAACTTCATAATACTTAGGGGGTCAAAACTGCTATTAAGCCAATAATAAAAATATTTGAATACCGACATTTAAAAAAATAAATTTAATTGAACCCTACTTATTATTGTTGAACTTGAATTTGTGTTTTAATTTTTAATTTAAACCTACATTATTCGGTTCGATGTTGAAGACAAACTTAAACCTGCCTTATGTGTCCCAATTCTATCTTTTCTTATAGAAATAGAAATGTAAATCTTAACTTTAACCTTTTTTTCCCATCTATTTATCTTACATATCACATTTCTTAATAGGTATAAAAAAATAATAATAAGGGTAATAGGTATTATGTGTGTGTGTGTTAATTTTCTTAAAAAAAATATTTAAGTATGTTGGGGACTATATCTGAGAGCATTGTTTTAGTTACTACAATGTTGAGGAATGTTATAAACACTCTCTTTTTAATACTTTCTTAAACATTCACACTTTTATTGGATGAAATCAATGTGGGTATCACACTTAGGAAATTGATCCCACATAAAGTGGTGAGACCCATATGGGTTTCATCCAATAGAAGAGTGAATGTTAGAGGGAGTGCTAAAAAGATGGTGTAACTATAATTTCTCTTACAATGTTATATTTTATTGCACAGGTATGAACAATGTGTTTTCCTTAATATGGCTTAAGATTTGTTTTGCATGTGTAGACCTCCTATGATAAGTGTAGACATAAGTGTTTTAAATTTGTTGATAGACTTTTAGCAAATGTGCTAATGAGAAATGCTAATATCATAAACTAAGAACAAAATAATGATAAAATTTGGTAATGATTTTTTGGGAAATATGATCGGGTTGTTTGAATCCCTTGTTCTCACTATTGGGTAAATTTCATCAATTTGATAATGAATTTTTAGGAAATATGATCGGGTCGTTCGAATCCCTTTTCTCATTGTTGGGTAAATTGTACTTATTCTCTTTAAGTGTTCCTCTAATTTTACGACAAATTAACAAAATAGATATGGTCAATCTCTTAATTCAGAGTCCTCTTTTACGGTTACAACCCCTAATCTCTTACGTGAGTCCGTAATCGTCAAAGGTTTTCCTTGAATGTTAATTTATGAGTCATAACCTAACAATCATTTATCTCTAAACTGATCCGTTAAATTGAACATAATTTCTAGATTGATTTCAATAGCTAGGGCTAGTAGTCATTTGAGATTAAAATTCATTTTCTATTTGATCACGATACAAAAAACATAGTAGTTCCTATACCTTTAGTAGTTCCTATACCTGTTATGTTTCTGGGATTATTTACAAGCGGTATTCAAGCTCTTATTTTTGCTACCTTAGTTGCCGCTTATATAGGTGAATCCATGGAAGGGCATCATTGATTAGTTATCAAAATAGTATTATTATTTTTTTAGTTTAGCCTGTGACAAAGTATGTGTGGCTCACGATAATGTACTTAATAAAATAAACATAAATAAAAAAAATCGAAAAAGAAATTTTGAATAAAAAATACAATTGCAATTGCACTAAATAGAGTTTTATACATTCACATGGTTCCAACAGTTGGATACAAGTTCATCTAAGACCTAATCAATGGAAAAATAGCTACTAATGGCAAACACACAAATAATTTGATTAAAAGAAAACAACATTACATCAATTTGGGACTGACTATGAGTTGGATGACAAACCACTACAAAATTTGTAATCCTTAATTCCAAATGTGTGTTTAATCTCTCAAAAATCATCACTTTTGCTTCAAAAACGAGTTTGGTTTTTATAGTCTGGTTTCTGTAACTTTAAAATCGTGTCACGATGCCAAAAGTTGCATCATGTTGCCTTCATTAAATTTTTCATTCATCACACTTTAATGCAAAATTGTGTCACAATGCTCCAAATTGTCTCATGATTATCATGAAATTTCCAAATTCCTTCTTTGACGTTCACAAAATCATGTCACGATACTACAAATCGTGCCACGATTTGCTATACAGGAGCAAATGTTCATTTAGACAAAAAAAAACGTACAATAATGTTAAAAATAGTGTCACAATGCTGAATTATCATAACCAATTATTTTCTTAAATTCTTCAACTCCTAGCTGTCTAAAATTGCAAAAAAAAAAAACTCAATTAAAATGCATAAAAACTTACTAAAAACACCATACGACAACATGTCATCAGAACCCCAAACTTACATCATTCCTTGTTCTCAAGGAATTCACTTGTAAATGACAACAGTAAATTAACAACTTAACCTGCCAATGGTAGTATCAAAAGTTTATCTTCTTAACTAGCAATTTGATGAGTTGGCTTGCTTGACCAAACATCCAATTCCACAACTTATCACATAATATTGATGATTTGAAATCAGTTGACACTTTCTTTCTTAAGGAGCAACACAAGGAAGTAATAGCATATTCACATCCTTCACAAAAAAAGGATCAGCAACTTATCTTAAAAAATTTTAAACAAGTTTATCTATGGGTTTATACTTTTTCGCTTCACATAGGTTTTGCATATAAAATGAAAAAACATTTAGGCTTTGTTTGGATTGATAGAATGTGGTGAAATAGAATGAGATGGAGTGGTATGGAATGGAGTTCCATTGTTTAGATATTTAAAAAAAGAGTGGAATGGAGTGGTACATGATGGAATCCATTCCATCCCATTCCATCATTTTTCATTCCACCCAATTTGGGGTGTATATGATGGAATGAGGTCTCCTAATTAGACAATTACCTTTTTAACCCAGTTTTTTATTTACTTAATTGCACGTTTCTTCTTCTGCTCCTTGTTTCTTCTTCGTGGGTTCTTGCTTCTGTGCTCATTGTTTCTTCTTCGCGAGTTCAAGTAAAAATCAAATACCCGAAAGCATCAAACTCTATATTCTATAACAAGTGATTATGCCATTAACATACTTTCTAAAAAGACAAACCTCTTTCTCGTGCTCAATGAACTTGCTTTCTAAATAAAAAAACTCAACAAGTTATGGAGACAGTGGGGATAACGTCATGGACAAATTTTAAAAACAAAATTAAACATTTTTTCTACTATTTTTATTATAAGTTATATATAATTCTATATATAATAGTATTTTTAAATAAGGGTAAAAATGGAATAGAAAATTATAATGTATTCCATTCCGTCCGTTTTTCAAACAATGGAATAGAGAGTTTGTTCTGTTCCGCCGTAAAATACCCAAACAGCCAAATGAAAACTCTACTCTATTCCGTTTTGCTCCATCTCATTTCGTTCCACTCCATTCCGTTTGTTTTAAAGTATCCAAACATAGCCTTAATAGAAACACTATACTAATGTTGATATTTTGAAAATAGTCCTTGAGTTCTCAAAACTTTCTTATATCAATACATAAAAAATTTGCATCCATAAATATACGACTTAAAATCTACAATGAGTACAGTGCAAATTTTTAATCGTGTTTTGCATATAAATTCAAATATATTTAATAGGAACGTTACAGTAATGTTAATACGTTAAAAATAATCCATGAATTTTCAAAACTTTCTCATATTGAGACATAAAAAAAATCCGCAAATATAAGAACATAAAATCTGCAACAAGTGTGGTGCAAATATTTAATGATGCTTTACATATAAAATGAAAAAACATTGAATAGAACCACTACATTAATGTTGATATTTTAAAAATAATCATGAACTTTCAAAACTTTATCATAACGCCTTTTTCATATAGGTTGAAATATATAACGGTGTTTTGCATATAAAATAACAAAATATTTAGGGTTAAATATGTTTTTAGTTCCTACAAATATACCAACTTTTTGTTTTGACTTTTAGTCCCCCAAAAGTTTTCTATCACCACTTTTGGTCCCTACTTTTAAGCAAACACATGTGTAGTCTTTATATTTTTGAATGAAATTTTGCAAAATGTGTAGAATGTTATAACAATCTCTCCCACGAGAAATTAATTTTTTTTTAACAAAAACATGAATTAAATATGAATTTCTAAACGCCAAAAATATAAAACATCATATTTAGTTCATGTTTTGTCAAAAAATACTAACTTTTTTTTAGAAGAGATTCTTATAACATTCTTAAAAAAATCATTCAAAAATATGAAGGTTACATATTAGTTGACTTAAAAGTAGGGACCGAAATTGGTGGTGGAAAATTTTTGACGGACTAAAAGTCGAAGAAAAATTTTAGTCTGACTAAAACGAAAAGTTGATATATTTATAGGGACTAAAAAATATATTTAACCAAAATATTTAATAGAAACACTACATTAATGTTAAAATTTTGAAAACAGTCATGAGTTTTTAAAATTTTACCATATCAACTTTCTTATATCAATACATTTTTTTTGACGTATCTCGGTACACAAAATTGCTTTCACAAATAGAGACAAATAAAATCTAACACAAACACCGTGTAAATTTTTAAAGGAATTTTACATATAATTTTTTTATTAATAGAAACATTACATTAATGTTGATAATTTTTATTTTCTATCTTTTAACATTTCACAATATTACTAAAGTAATAATTTTTTATTTAATTACCGCAATTTTGGAATATCCTCTTAAATAAAATACTGTTTTCCCACCTAGACTGGATTATTTGCAAAAGTACTCATTCTCCACCGTTTGGATCCAGACTCTAAAGTCATGAAGGTAATGTTATGAACACAATTGCATTTTATTATCATCAACATCTAGCTTCATCCTTCAGCCACATACCACACAACACAATACAAGACAACATCGAACAAGAGATTGAAACTCAAATCTGAAACTAAGATAAATGATTGTAAACACGCGTATGAAGCTGGATTGTCATAATTTTTTCAAAAATGTCATAAACACCCTTTGTTAAATGTGATTCTGAATCCAATTGCATTTTTTAAAATCAATATATATGTTTAAATAATAAAATGCTACCAGGTCACAATTCAAATAGATCATAGCCATTCATTAGATTAAAAGTATATCTAATGGGTCAAATTGATTTTGCAACAAAAAAATAAAAAAAAATAAAGGTCATGCACGGTACATGACCCATGAAGATCGCCTACCCTAGCCAGAGCCCTAGATGTATTATTTGTAAAAAATGAAGTACTAGATGTCTTTGAATATAACAAAGTGAATTGTATAGCTTTACATAGCAAGACTAAAACATTCTATTGACGTGGTCACAGTACTTCCATCTTTGTTCTAATTTTAAGATTTTTACTTTTAGTAGCCAGCATTTTTTTAACAACAAAAAAACAAATAAACATAAGAGACAATTTTGCAATGAACATGTTTGTGAAGGCATATACCTTTTGAGTAAGGATAATATGTATGGTTCTGAATAAATTTGTACATATCTAGCATTGCAAAACTACACACATGCAAGATATTTTGAATGAAATTTTAGTTTGAACGTATATGAAAGAGCAATGCCACCTCCCTTCACCCCGAATCTTTCTTCAGCAATTGACACACGATCAATCCGACCGTGAGCCTCCATTGTTATTTCAATGGAGGAAGAAAAAACGATGAATCAAGAACGAAGGAAGTTTCTAATCTAAAAATTTCAAATTTCAAATATGATTCAATAAACTCCGGAGTAAACGTTTGTTAGAAATAAGTGACAAAACATTTCTGACAAAGTAAGTACAAAACACTAACAAAGCAAGTACAAAACATAACAGTTGTCACAAATTTGACGGAACAATTAAGTGCATCTTTAGTATTACAATAGATTTTAATTAGAATGAGTCATTGTGAATTTTGCAAAAACTACCAAGTGTAACATGCGCTAACTGTTTCAATTTGCTATTTTTTAGTGATTAGAAGTTTTACTTTTCTCTTTAGGTCTAAACTAAACTTCTGGTTTTTTCTCTGAAACCAGAATGGATATTCACTTTTAAGTATCAAAAACCAAAGTTTATAAATTCTGTCAAATTGCACTTACAATTGCATATAGGGCAAATAAAATTACAATAGATACGCTAAATCGGCAGCAGCGACGACAAAAAACATAGACATCGGAGTCTCGTCTGTTTATAATTGTTGATTAAAGCAATGAATACCTTCTATAACATCTGTTCCGAGCTGGAAGATTGTTTGGCATTGAATCTAATTGGCATGGTGAATAGTTCTATCATGTAATTGAATTCTATCAGTTACATCTGAATAAAAAAAAAAAGTAAAAAATAAAAACAACAAAAAAGGAATTTAACAAAATGAAAATTAGAGTACAAAATTAACAGAAGGAAAATGTTGACGTGGTGTTCCTGCTGACTATGCCTCATTGAGACCTTAATGGTACAATTCTACTACAACCCTTCTCTTTGCTTCTAAATCTTTTCCATTTTTACCCTCTAAAGATTTTTTTTTCCATTTTTTTTCAGTTGGCCATTGCCATTTCTTCCCATATAATACAAGAATGACTACAACATCACTATGTTCATGGATTTTCCACTGTCAAAAACTTGTATACTGTTTTCTTATCACTGGCTCAATATAACACAACACGAATAAGGCCTGGCTGCGGTTCTGTGAAATCGAGACCCTCTTCTTCGAGTAGATAACGCTGTACAGCTATCGGAAGTCTCGCAGGAGTACGGGAACCTCTGGTATGATGACCGGTACCAACACAGATATAAACCTGCAAACGCTGCTCCGCAGCTCTGGCTGTGCTTCTTAGCACACCCAGTTCGTGTTTCAGCACGTGAATCGCTTCGCTTACATGGAGTCCATGCAAGTCTATCATTCTCTCATGTCCTCTTCCATTAACCATCTCTGGACCAACAGGATTCCTGAAAAATCAACACTCACAATGACTACAGCAGTATCCAAGATAAGGTAGCATTTGCATTGAAGACAGAACAACAATGCCTGTCAATTCATAATATGCACCTGTTGAGATCTCACACTTCATGAGATATGCCCGGAAAATATATTTATAAGTGGGAGACATCTCACATTAAAAGCCAATTTTGTGATGTTGAGTTAAACCCAATCCAAATCTCACGAGCACCAAACAAACAAAACTTGTCATATTTTAAGCCATTTTAACTCGCTTGTTAAATGTTACCTTCGAAAACCAACCTAAATAACAAATAAGCAATTGTTTTTCGACTAAACAGGCTTGGATACATAGATCAATCAACCATTAGCTAAAAATAGACCAGTTACCCTTAAATTGTCGATTATTTACAACACTAGGTTTACTTTCTCGTGACTTTTTACTGCTAAACACCATAAAACATTGTGGATCTTATATAAGTACAATAAAAAATTTCCTCTGACCTTGGTAGGTATGTTTTATTGAGTTTTATTCCTCACTTTCATCCACCCTACTCAGATGTTGACGTATTTTATCTCCTAGTCATTCTCCATGACAAACTCAAGGTCCTTAGAGCACCAACCTAGTAATAAGGGACTTCGGAACAATAAATATGCACATTCTAGCTCATACAACAATACCCTTACATAAAGAAGCTGTTTGGCGACCACTACAGGTGAGAAAAGGAAAAGCTACAGTAATTTGGGAAGTAGATTTTCTCAAATGTGTTCTCAAGTCACAAAAATATACATGTGGGTACAGTATTGTCAATTTTGGATCCCAGAAAATAGCGATTTGTTTAAATTCCACTACGCAATAGTGCTATATCTGACAATATTTTGTACTTAATAGCGTATGGCAGCAGTATGTTCAAATTCTGCTGTGTTATAGTGCCACCCACTACAGCCACTATTTGACGACACTGTGTGAGTAGGAAGAACAAGTGGAACAAACAGTCTGACAGGCTTAATGCATAATCGAGACACAACTAAGTTGCTACAGTTCAATCTCGACCAAATTAATGGTCATGCCACTATAGGACCAATCAAAAACAATCTCATAAATGCTCAAATTCTAGATGAACTAGCCGATTTGTCTGGTTGAGCAACCAACCATTATTGAAAAAATACTGTTTCTTCATATTTATATATGTTTTAAAATATTCTTTTATTTGATTTAAATTATTCAAATGAAGTCATCCCAATCCGAGTATTCAACCAATCGATTTAAATGGTTGAACCTCAACTGAAAGTTTTACCAGTTCATTTTCTAATCTGTTTTTAACAATGTTGGGAAATATACAGTTTTTTGTTTTGATCAATAGTAACATGGATAGGAAGAGTGGATAGCAATGAGGAACAACAAACCTCTGGCGGTAAATAGATTCTTGAGCTTTCCCATGAGCTTCTTTCATATGCATGTTATGCAATTGCCCTTTAGCACTTAGCTCCTTTGCAAGGGCCTTATTACCAATAAGGTAGGCCTGTCGTGCCTGTTTGTAAATTATGAACAATTAAACAGAAGTTACAGAAATTAGGATAGGTCCTGCAAAACCCTCATGTTGCATTTCTTCTCAACCTATTAGGTTGAGCTTCGTGGTTGAAACTTAAGTTACAAAAACATAAGCTTCGGTTTCACTGACAGTCTGGCACATGCAAATATCTAAGGTTGAAAAAACGTAAAGGACCTGTTTGGATTGACTTATTCGAGGTTGTCTAATGATATAACCACTTGTGAGACTGTTTAGAAGAGTTGATGAAAATAACTTATGACATGGCCATAAGCTATTTTCAGATTTTTTCCATAAACTTTTCATTATAGCTTATATAAAAAATCAATAGCTGATAAACTTCATTTTATCTTTTGTTAAGAAATAGTTTATATGTAGGCATGTATGCTATGAGCGCTTAATTAAGTTGCATATCCGAACAGGACCGTAGATGATGCATATTATGGACTAACTAGGAGAAAGAACATAACAAATAAGTCTAGAAATTTAGGGAAAACAGGTTGGTACGAGCCTCGGTCAACCATGAAGTGTGTAGCAAATATCATCACACTATTGTCATTAAAATGCCCATTAACTTCTCGGCAGCATGAATCAGAGACCCACCTGCTCAAAATATGCATTACGTAAGCGTGCATGATCACGAGCCTCCTCCCGAAGTTCAGAATACATATTTGCTGCCATTGAAAATAGTTAAAGGGAACCAGTATAAAAGGGACTCATCTAAAAATGGAAACATATAAACATAAATATTTACCAACAGCGTCACCAGTTTCAAGCCAGACAGGCGCTGGCCGAGCAGATCCACGGTTTTGTAACCTATCACCAAAGTTAGTTCTCCCTTGTCCGCCATTGTAGGCACTAGCTAGAACATTTAAACTCCTACTTGATCCAGTGGAAGCATCACCAGAACCATTTCTATCATACTTCCATATTCCAGAATCCTGAGAAGCTAATTTCCTGACAGCTGAAGCGAAGTCAGTAGCACCTCTAGATGGAATAGAAGAGCTCGATTTGAACATGAGCAAGTCTTTGCCAGACGGTAAGTAAGGACTGCCACTTTGTTGAACATTATCTGCAGCATATTTTGCAGTAGTAGTCTGGCCGTTTGTTGGAGCAAGTGCTGGAAAGTCCATTGGAGTCAGACTGGGAGATGACAGAGTCTTTGGGCTTGGGTTCTGGATGAAATTACTATCAACTTGAATCTACAAATTTGTAGGAAAAAGAAAACCAGTTAAGAAGTATGCATGAGAAATGAAAATATTCACATAAGCGACAATAACATCCATGTAATGAAAAAGAAAACCTTGAGAAATGGTTGAATTACAATATCATATAAACAAGAAAAGATTATAAATTCAAATGAAATTTTAATAGTCCTGAACTCCTGATAAGTTCCTATCAGGTCCCTTGTGACTTGTGAGCATGACACAAAGGGTATAAGGATTCAGGAAACAGTGATTAGAGTCTGGAAGCTGCATTGCGTTGGAGTCATCTCACAACTTTATGGGATGCCGGAAACTTCCCTGCCAAAACAAGGCACGAGCATTGCTCGACACATTTAGCTTCCGTCTATTCAAATTTAATATTGTATCAAAACATATCGCAAGATGTGCATTTCCAACCAACACGGCATGCTAGGAGAAAGATATAACTCATGAAGAGAGACTTTATTAAAAAACAAAATTTAACCACAGGTTAGTTGATATGTGAAGATCAACCCACCTCTAATTGAGTGAGCATCTCAATGGTCAGATGTAAATCACATCCATTGGCAAAGTACACTTCAGCAAGGCTTTCTGACGCAAAACCAGGGAATAGAGAAGCTAAAAATTCCAAAGGGTTAAAATCAGTCTCATCCACAATAGCATTCTCGGTCAAAACATCATTTAAGAATCCATGCCTAGCATTGTCATCATAAGCAAGTGCCTCTTGACCACTGCCAACATGAAGATTGTTATCGTTTAAGAATCCAAGCCTAGCATTGTCATCATAGGCAAGTGCCTCTTGACCACTGTTAACATGGAGGTTGTTATTCCCAACTGGTCTTTCCCAAGGCTTTGCTAATGAATTCAAAAAGCTTGCCGAAGATGGTTCCTCCCGGTATGTTGAATTGGAAAACCTTAACTTATCGGCAAATGTATTTCCGTTAAGGTGATGTTGAGGTAATTCCTGCTGCTCATTTAGTATATATCTGCTTCCCTTAGCAGAAGAAAACATTGACGATTCATTATCGTCATTTATAGATAAGCCTGCGAATGAGAGGTTATTAAGACCTTGGGGTTCTTCTTCTTCAATGACCTTGAAATCAGGAGTGATATCATCCGGAAGTTGACAACGCCAGTAATTGTGGGCCTCGTCATCAGAATTATTTGAAATGGATGATTCTGATCGATCTAAAACTGCTTTGCCGAGAGAACCAGCAGTTGTAAGCCTTGTTGTTGCATCTACCGAGCTAGTACTTCCAGACGGCAGTGATCTGAGTGAAAAGGGAATAAACTCTGCTGCATTCGGATTCAAAGAGGTTGCCTTGTTTGGTGAGCTCAGTTTTGTGTCTGTCGGGGATCCTCCTTTCTTGGATAAACTCATTATTAACTAGAATACGTACAAAACGACTAAAACATAAATGATCTTCAAAGACAGTAAAAGCAAGTTCCAAACAGCTTTATCCGAACCCTGCAAAATAATTGAATTCAATTCAATTATACTCATTAATCAAATAAAAATGCTTACAAATGAACAAAATAAACAACTCATCATTGAACTCCATATAATCCACCACTTTGAATTGCCAAATTAAAAAGACATATAAGAAAGGTGCATAACTAAGTTGATCACCCCTGCAAGCAACTATATGCGGCCGATTTTAATATTGTAACTTGGAAGTAAGTAAATTCTATAACCTTAATTGATCAATGAATCGAGGAAGTGTGAATAATTTGGAAGTGAATTGTATAAGCTTAATTGAAAAATGAATCAAGGAACTGTTTATGAGCTACAACACAACTTTAAGCAGATCTAATGAATACAAAAATTGTACTTTGGAACACTATCCAATTTCAGAACTAGTACAAAACTTCAAGATAAGGTTAAAACCCTAAAATTTTCAGAACCAAATAATTGAAAGTATTCAAAACAGTTTCAAAGATGAACTTAACAATTGAAATTATAGCTGAATAGTAACTACATAAAAAGCCAATTAACACCTAAACCAAATTTTCAACCCCAAATTTCATAAAAACAACCAAAAAAAAAAGTACAATCAAATAAAAAACAACAACAAAAAATGAAAATTAACAAGTCAAAGCATCATTTAATTAAGAAAGCCACAAAATTTCCTAGATCTTAAGCAATTCAACACCTAAAAAAAACCCAAAAAGTCAAATTAATCAAATTGAACAAAATTAAATCAAAAACACAAGATTTAACAAGATGGGTCAGTGAAAGATCTAAAATTTATACAAAATTACAAATAAAAATTATACCTTTACGAATCAAATCAAAGGGATCCATAAGAAAAAAATTGCATGAAATGAAGAAGTGAATAAAAAGATTAAATTTTTATATCTGGGAATTGGAACTAGCTTGTTCAGTATTGTTATCTGAGTTATCAAGTTTTTTTTTTCTTTTCTTCTTTCTCTCTCTGTTGTTGTTTTTTGTTTGAAAATGAAAAAACCCTTTTAGGGTAATACTACTAACACCAGCACCACAAAAATTCTAAAGAAGACACCCAACCTTTCGCCACTAGATTTGACCTCTCTCTCATTCTCTCTCTACAAACTTTCTCTCTCTATCTCTATAGTGTGTGTGTACTGTTTCTAAATTACTAAATTAATTTGTATGATTGGGATTTGGGTCACTAACTTTTTTTGTACAATTTTAGTGCATTCAATTTAATAGTTTTACTGTATGTTTCTGATTGGAATTAGTTTTTTTTTTTTTTAAATTTGTTTTCTTTT
>Ga0099826_10001855_pt1 | contig 13150 bp, 6 predicted proteins | sample Mtrugardesep15_FD_76830 | JGI IMG/M metagenome (GOLD analysis project Ga0099826, IMG submission 76830) | Root nodule microbial communities of legume samples collected from California, USA - M. trunc garden sep15 | ecosystem: Host-associated > Plants > Roots > Nodule | place: USA: California... | reverse complement strand
TGTGATAACTTAAGTGCAATCAACATCTCGAAGAATCCTATACAACACAGCAGAACAAAGCATATTGACATTCGACATCACTTCATCAGGGATCTTGTTGAAGACAAGGTGGTAACTCTTGAGCATGTGACTACTAAAGAACAACTGGCTGATATTTTCACAAAGGCTTTAGATGTCAAACAATTTGAGAAATTAAGGAGCAAGCTGGGTATTTGCGTCCATGAAGAATTATAGCAGCTAATGTTCAAAATCACTGGTACCTTTAACTTTGATTTATGCTTTTCTCATCTTATTATTTGGCATATTTTATAGCTAAAAAGGGGGAGTAGATGTACATGGTACCATGTGTTTATTTGTGTTAGTTTGCTCATCTGTTGCAAGCTTGAAAGCAGGTACAAGTGTGTTTGTGTGCTCTTATGAGAGCAAGTTTTTTTTTTGTGAGCAGATCTGAGTACAACAGATAATGTGTCAGGTGATGTTGTAACATTTGCGTATGCTACTGAAGTATTCTAAGCACTAGTTCCTTCTTCCCTGATGGGCTGGATGTGTATATATGATTATGCTGTTGCATAACTGTGTTTATATTTCATATGCATGTTTTCAGGGGGAGTATTATTATACTGTTTGCACTCCTTGAGGGGGAGTAATTCTCATATGTGTTCCTGAATGTTTGTTTGAATGCTGGAACATTCCTTTTGAGCTAGTGAATGCTGTCTGGGAATTTATTTTTCCTATGTTTATCTGAGTAGCGTGTTGTGATAGTTGATTGTTTGTTTGGGATGTTATGGGAATTTATTTTTCCTTATATGTCCTATGCTGCAAGTCTCTGATTTTCTAGGATGATGCCTATTTGTTTCTATTGTCTGCATATTTCCATGTGTTGTTTAATTTGTGAAAATATTGGAAGCAGAATCTGAGATCTGTGATATACTTCTTCTAGTCTTGAAGATTTTGATGTGACTGAAGAACTATCTATTTGGTATCTTTTTAGTAACCTCAGTTTGTGAACTTTTCTTCAAGGAAGATTGTTTTGTGAAGATTGAAGAAAAGGTTATGTGTGGTCTCTCTTCTTTGTTTGGACTGGGCTCAAGTTGTTTTAGCCAAAAATTTGCCAAAGGGGAGATTGTTGGATATTTGTATGTTGGCTTCAATTTTGCCTAAAACAAATATTCACTTCAGATGTGGAACACGATGTTCCAACATCCAAGCATGGTTTTTGTGTGTTATGTACCTTGCCTTATTTTGCGCACGCGTTTGTTTATTTAAGGAATCCACGCCTTCATTAGTGTTGGTCAACCTGCATGTCTTTATTAGAAGATCAGAATAGATGTGATTTCCTGAGGAAGTGCTAACGACTTAGGAAAGTCTTTGAAGGTGATCATAATGTTCCTAAAGATGTGCCTACTTTTTAGGAGTTTCCTTATCTGATCCTGTTGACTGAGTAATTGATCACCGGTTTGATCTAAAGCCCGAAAAATAATCTGACCCGTATTGCTTCAGTATTTAGACAAGGCTGTAAGACCTAGTTCATTATTCAAAACGTCTTTTTGAAGAATAGATCATCTAGGGTTTTGAGTCTGTCATTTTTGTGAGCCTTTCGTGTGTCAGATTGATACATGTTTAGGACTGTACTTTGAGTTGTATTTGTTCACTGCTCTAAAGCTTTTAAGCAAAGAGTTAGGTAGTTTTGTGCACTGCACCAAAGCTGTGAAGCAGGGTGTAAGTTGTTGTGTTTTTGAAGGTAACTTCGTTTATTGATTGTATATGTATTGTGAGAATCACAGAGTCTGTGATCAGTTGTAAGGGAGTGAGATGGGATCTCAAATCTAGGAGTTCCTAGGTTGAAGTCAGTACGGGTAGGTCCTAGGTCATTAATACAAACGTGGTTTGCTGAGAGCTGTTGAATACGGACTACACTAGTGGATTTCCTTCCTGGCTTGGTAGCCTCCAGAGTAGGTGTGTTGTCACCGAACTGGGTTAACAAACTCTCTGTGCATTTTTACTTTCTTGTTTGTTTCCGTTCATTTGTTCTTATTTGTTAGCTTAATGTTCTAACCTCTAATTCAACATTGTAATTCGTTTAACTGGTGTTGGAACATCTCGTAGAACATCTTAAGTCTAACATGCCAGAATTTCAGCTTTTATGACATTTTTCGTTATTTTATTCCGATGTTTTTCATTATTTTATTCCGTTATTTTTCATAATTTAATTATGACTTGCTTAAATGAATGATGACAAATGCATGCAAATGAATGAATGAATGTATGAAAGAAGAACTGAAAAATTAGGGAAAATAGAGGTTTCTGCCTCTTCTGGTCTTCTGCACAGACTGGGCGTGAGTTAACTCACACATGTGCTAACACTGTGTGTCTTGTGGTCTTCTGCATAGACTGGGTGTGAGTTAACTCACGCATGTGTTAACATTGTGCGTGGGTTAACTCACGCAGTGTTTTACACATGCGCAACTTAAGTGTCGCATCGTTAGTGAACTAACACAGGGGTATTTTCGGCAAGGCTGCAGGGCGCGAGTGTTTTGTGCTGGGGGAGAGCAGAATCTCTATCTCTATTATAAACATTTGTCTTAATTTTTTTTGAAGAGTACACGTGGCACTTGCAAATGCAATTATTCATTTAATTCTTTTATGACAACATATCTCTCTCATCAAAGAATATTCCTTCTTATTTGTATGTGATTAAAACGTAAATGGTGATTAAAAAATGAATGGTTTAATGGCGTGTAAATGCTATTAACTTTTATTGCATTTTTAAATTTGTGTCATTGTTAAACTTGAAAAAATGAACATATTTTTATATCCTTCTTCTTTTCCATATGTTCCTTCCAAGCTTTAACACCATTATTTCTTTCCCTTTAGGTTGTTAGGGAGTATAATTTAAATCATGATCATATTTTCAATCACGAAGATATGATATAGTAGAATCAATTAGATGAAAATCATAGTCTCAAGTGTTACAAGGTAAGTGGATTCAAATATTTTATTTTCTTAGACTATTGATAGTGTCGATGTGTTAATATTGGTTTGATGTCCAAGTTTGTGTAAATGTTCATAGATGTGTGATGATCGTTCTTGCTTTTAAGCACTGTTTAATAGAGATTGTTTATAATTTCAACATTACTTTTCGGTTCTCACCAATTTTTGAATTTTTTCCTATAAATATTACTTCAACCATCACCATTCCTCACATCATTTCAACAATTAGTTATAGAATTCAAAATTATTTCAAAACAATCATGTTTATTCATTTATAATATGTATCCATTTTTTTTATAAAAAGTATTTGTAATATTTTTCTGCATAGTGCCTATATATAGTGTCTCATCCTTATTCTCTAAATATCACATATTTGTTTTTGGTTCTTGACTACTATGAGTTTGCAATTTATTTAAATCAATTATTTTATTTTTTTTAATCCTATTTATATCTCTCTATATTTGTATAGTCTTTTTTCCTAATTTTTTGTTCAATTTTTCTTCTTTAGCAGCAGCTGAAATATATGGGTTGCTCTTCAACTAATTGTTCTTTGGTTTTGACTGGATTTTATTGATTTGTTCTATTTTTTCAGTTATGTGGATTCAATTAAAGATGAAGCGCAAGGTTGCAATAATTTAAGTTTGACTACATGAATTTGTAGAGTTCCTCTCAACAAATGAAAGAATTTGTAGAGTTGAATGTTTTACAAAACTAATAAATGTTATAAAAATTTTTTTACCCCGAATTGTATATTTTAATCAAGCTTTATATTTTTAGAGTTGTATATATTAAAAATTTGGTTAAAGTGTATGATGTTATATGAATTTTAAGTTGTTTTATTTGCATTGAGATGGTAAAAATGCTAGAAGGAATATTGATATTGTTGCAATTGTCCAACTAATCACAGTAATGACGAGTTATGATTGTTCGAATATAAACCGATTTAAAATAAAACCACAAATTGGTACGAAAAACTGAAAATCACACATTCATATATGTTCGAATGTCCTTTGTGAAAGCCTATCGGATTATATCATATTTTGATTTGATTATTCGATTTTTTTTACCTCATTGATCGAAACCTAATGGCAAACCCCAGTATGTCGAGCCACTGTTTTTTTTTTCTTTCTTTTCTTATATGAATATATATGTTGTATAGATTTGAAGTTTGGTTTTCATTTTTCAATTGAAATGATATTTGGGTATCAAAAAGTAAATTTTTCAACAAAAAAAAAACTTCTTTTTTTTTATTAATATTTTTTATTTTTTAATTTTCACTTACATATTGTATCTATTTAAAATACTTAGTAAGGTAAAAAAAAAAAAGCTTAGTAAGGTCAAATCCTTGACCTCCCATTGCTTCTCAAATTTTTGCTTACGTTGTATTTATTTTATTTTTAAAGCCTCAAATTAAAATATATTAAACACTTTACTCTGCAATCAATGTACATGATATGCATTAATTCAAATATTTATCCTTTTTTATAATCAATCACATTTAAATCAGCATAAAAAATTATCTTTTCTTTTTTCAAAAATAAAACACATACATTATTTTAATTAAAGGTAAATAAGTTGTAGAAACTTTGAAATGCACCAATCAAGACAATCACAAAAAAAAAATATTGAGTATTTTAAATCACTCAAGAATAACTTATGTATCTGATCTATATATTACAATGTTATCATCAGTTATTCAATGAACCTACACAATGATTTTTTTCTTCGTCTTATAATAGTAATTGAAGGGAGTGTATTTTACGATGTTGAATAACCCAATGATTTGTGTTAGTTAGTTCTCTCATCATTTATAACATTGTTTCATGTTTCTTCAATGTCTTTTCTGCATCTGTGTCAAAATAAGAAAGTTATAGATATTTAGTGTAACAAAGGTTTAAAAAAATTGTTTGTGGTTGTTAGCTTAACATCAAATTTCACACAGACGTACACCCTTAGTCAAGAAGAAATGCATCAAATTTTTGGAAATACCAATGCTAAATTATATCGGTTTTAACTTCATAGGGAATTAATCCTTGATAAAAGTCATGGGATTGACTTTCTATTGTGTTTGGTATATCAAGTCATTGCTCTTCTACTCATGTATCTTTCATGATATTTTAAAGTTGCAATTTTTGTGTTGTCTTGATCCAATATATAGCACCTATACTCACACAATAAGATGTCGAAACATGACCTAATTTCATTGTTATTCTTTTTAGCAAAACCTGCAACAAAGTATGTTAACCAAAAAATTTACAAGAGAATTAATCAAAGTATGAACTTCATCTTGATAGAATATTTGGGAATTAAAAAAATTGTAGTGTGTACTTTTTTTATGAGTATAGGAAATAAAGTTAGTTGTCGACAATTTTATAGGTTTGTTGAAGGAGTAAGATATTTCTTGGTAACTATTTTACCAAAAAATTATACTTAATTAAAAAAATGTTTACTAAATATGTATTTTGTCAACTTAGTATAACACATCAATATTTTTTTCATTGTCACATGCCATCAAAGACCAAAATTGAAGAAATTTAAAACAGTAGAGGTTGAATAAAAAATAGCATTAAAGAGAAAGAAATCCAAAAACTAAAATTTTAGATAAAAAAAAAACCACACAAATGTCATCCGAACATCTACAAAGGGAGACTACATATGGAGCATACACTGGGTTGGATCATCATATTAGGTTAAAGGCAATCACGCAAGTGAGATTGATACCACATCTTAAATTAAAATATCAAATAAGCATTTATTATTCAATTCAACATAAAACATCTGCAATTTTCTATTTTCAGATCCTGCCAAAGATCAAAATTAATTTTTTTTGAAATAATAGAGGTTGAATAAAAAAAATAGCACATTCAAGAAATAAGATATAAATTGACACCACTCAAATTCACCAAAAAATCTTAAGGCATTATGTATATGAGTCTCCTCACTTATATCTTTCTCACCATCTAATCTTGCATCCAATATAGAATATAAACTCACATATGACAAATTAGCATATCACTCTCAAGCGTGGGACTCTCCGCATTTGTGATATGTTGACATAGACAAGTAATATCAGATTGGATCACTACATGGTAAAACATGTGGGTTGATGGTGGTTTCATGGATGGAGGTTTATGTTTCTTTCTCACAACAAGAAAGGAGAGAAAACAAATTATAAATAGAAAGAAGATGAAAAAAGAATTTTAAGAAGAAAGAAATGATAAGAAAAAAAAGGATGGTGTGCACTATCTATGAGAATATAAAAAATAGAGTGAGTTGCTAATAATTTTACAGTTTTGTTGATGGAGTTAGAGATTTTGAGGTAATTATTTTACCAAAAAATTAGACTTTTTTTTTTGGGTAAGCCAGGAGAAAGGACGGACATCAAGAGGAAGCAACGACGTCCCAACTAAGTTGGCACCCCGATGAACCTCCATCCTATACCGTCAATCTCAAAATATTATTAAAAAAAGGAAAAAATATATACAAGAGGGGGGACTAGGCCAAAACCCTCAAACAAGAAGAAAAGGAAAGAAAAACATCAGATTAAGGGAATCTGTAAGAAGGAAGACCACATCTATCTCTAAAGAAATAAAAATGTAAAGCGAGTGGTAGATCAACAACCAAACTTATCAGACATTACAGAAATTCATTGAGCAGGAGGAGAAGCTGCCCCTGTGGAGCGGGTTATGTATGGTGCCTTGCCGGGAAACTGAAGCTTTTTTAACATTTGCTTCTGTTTTTTGGATAACACGGGAATGAATGGATTCTCTGATGAGCATTTATCATATTCCTTAATTTTCTGCCAAAGATCGAGATCATGTTGTATTCGATGATTACTATGTGTCATTCCCTCCTCTCGGACAATTAAAGGCCTGTCTGCACCCTCCAACTCTGCACCGTTAGGTTCAACAAATTGAGCACTAGGTGAGACCTCCTTATCAACATTTTCAACATCTGTGGCTGTACCTTCAGTGATATGTGTAGCTTGTGTGGCTGTGTTAGCAGCTTGAGTGACTGTGGTAACAGCTGCAGATCATCATTAGACTCCTCCTGAACGGCAACCTGATCCAATTGCAAAGTGGAAGCAGCAGCAACCAGAGATTGTGTAACATCAACAACCGGACTAACTCGGTTCCCTTCAGGAGATTTTGCTGCATCTTGCGATTCAATTGTCACCAACGTCAATAAAGGATCATCCACCGTAGGCAATACACGGTGTGGTACCTCGTCCGTAACGTTTTGCAAAGCAAAACTAAAGGAGTTTTCTGTGATATTCGTATTCACCAAAGGCTTCTCTGTAGTCAGTGTGTCGGCCAAGATTTCAAATGCATTAGAAGAACCAATGCCCGAAGGATTGGTGCGCACAGGGACCCATTCTTTCCTATTAATTGGAACCTTCGCTTTCCCTTTGTCCATTGTTGTAGTATCCACATATTCTTTCCTTGGGTACATCCATCGACAACTGGATAAACTATGCCCAATATTCTGACAGTGCGTGCAAAATTCCGGCAGCCTCTCATACACAACTTCGACGGGAAAAGAGAAACCCTCCCTCTCGACCAAAATCTCATAGAAAATTTTCTTCGCATAATCCAAATCGACCAAGATTCTGGTGTAGTGACCGTATAACCGTTTTGTTGTCGCAGTATCAATAACCAATGGCGTTCCCACCGCGCTTGCAATTTCACGAAGAGTTCGCTCCATCCAATATTCCTGTGGGAGCTCCATTAAGCGGATCCATACTTGAGCATGAGTGTTTTTCTGTTTGTGCATATTAAAGTCACGAGTCCATTCAAAAAGGCACAAAAGTCCTGGTTTCAAATTAACCGTTCCCATCGCCCACACTGAACGCATATCGGATTCAGAAGTGAAAAAAAATTCAAAATAGCCTCTTCCAAGAGATAACAGCGACCATGGTGCAGAAGTCTTCCATTGTTTTTGGAGTTTTTGTTGAATTTCAGATGAAGAACATGGCTTGTCCCCTTTGTTTAAAACCAATCTCCCACGCAGATTACGCTTACAGTAGTCAATACCTTTCTCATACACCGTCTGAGAGATACGTATACTGACCAAGTCTCCTCGAATATTAGGCAGCGGCAGAGGTTCATTAGCAGAAGGAGATGATGTCGATGATGACAACACTTGGGCAAATGATAGCGCGGGAGCAGGAGGTCGCACAGGAGGAGCCTGTCGCACCACAAGAGGTTGAGCCACAGCAGTAATTGGCACGGCTGGAGCAGCAAACTCAGCCTGCCAATCGAACAGCATGACCGCAAGAGATGAACAATCTCAGCGGTGACCAGTGGTGGCGGCTGACCTAGCAGAAGGATTCTCCTAGATAAAACTTCAAGATAAATAATAAAAAAAAAAACACGTTGTATCTTTTAAATTTTTTAAAAAGCATGCATTTTGTCAACTCAACATAACACATTTACATTATTCTATTGTCTCATTCCACCAAAAAACCAAAAGTGAAGAAATTTAAAATAATGGAGGTTAAATAAAAAAAATAGCATGAAAACGAATGACATCCAATAACTAAAATTTAATATAAAAAAAATAACCAAATGACACTCAAAAACTAACAAAATGTTCATCATAATTTCGAGACTTGCGGGGGATTCTACACCGCAAGTGAGGTTGATATCACATATTTACACATCCTATATAGAACTTTATAAGCATCTTTTAATCAAGTTTGTGAGTCTCCATCCATGTCTGTAATTATGTGACGAAGCACATGTTTAAGAAGGTTGGTTCGTGTGGTTTCATGGAAGGAGATTTATGTTCCTTTCTTCCATGAGAAGAGATAAAAGAATTTAGAAGAAAAAAAGAGTATGAAAAAGGAATATTAACATTAAAGAAGATAAAGGAAAAAATAATTATTGTGTTATATCTGTGGGAGTAGATAGAATAATGTGAATTATCGGTAATTTTATGGGTTTGTTGTATGAGTTAGAGATTTTTAAGTGATTATTTTACAAAAAAATTATACTCATTTAAAAAAACATTACATAATTATAAATGTCTAATAAGCATGTATTTTGTCAACTCAACATAACATTTATGCAATTTTCCATTGTCACATGAACCAAAGAGAAAAAAATAAAGGAATTTGAAATAAGAAAGGTTGAATGAAAAAATTCGCAAAAAATAGAATGACATTCAAAAACTAAATTTTAAGATAAAAATCAAACAAATGACATCCAAAAACTAAAAAAAACAGTTCATCATAATGTTGTGACTTATGGTGGATTCTACATTGAATTTTATCATCACATTAAACTAAGAGATACCACAAAAGTGAGATTGATACCACATCTCCATCCTAAACCTTAAGGCATTAAGTATATGAGTCATGTCACTTATTTGTTGTTCAACGGTTACTCTTGCAGCCAATGAGAAACTTAACTTACACTTGACACATTAACATTTATTCCTTAAGTACGAGACTTTTCGCATCTGTGGTCTACCATCATGAACCAATGCCACTTCTCCACAAAGTTGATTCAGGTTATGATATTAACATCAGGCCTTCTAAGGAAATCAACATTGGTGTGGGTCGACTCATTGGACAAAGAGTAACCACACAAGTGTAAGAGTTTCTCCAACTTCCATCGTTCTATTTAATGTTAGACCGTAACCGACACTTGATAAATCTCAACATATTCTCGCCCTCAAGTATGGAGGAATTCTAGCCCGTGCTTGGCACGGGTCCACATATTAGTTCATAAAATTTTCATTTTGGGCTAGTTCCATATTATTTATTTATGGTGTTATCAAATATCTAGTTTGAGGGAGTGTATCTTGAAAAGTAGGGAGTGTAGCTAGAAAAATAAAATCTTCCAATGCTATAAGGTGCAGTGAAAAGAAAAAGAAAAAGAAAAGAAGGTGGCAGTACTCCACAGTTTGAAGTTCCAGAATCAAATTGGTTATTTGATTCATTCATGTCTTTCTCTCACTCTCAAATTGGTTATTTGATTCCACTGAATCGCAATTTCGAAGAAGAAGAAAAAGCTTCAACTCCAAAATTAGCTATCTCAGATGGCACAAATATCATTGGGCGGAACAACCTTTCCGTCAATGACAAGAGGCTTAGCCGCAAACATGTCACCATAACCGCTTCTCCCAATGGCACTGCAAATCTGCATGTGGTATTATTTTAGTGTAATTTGTACTATAATTATAATGCCACCTCCATAAAACATTTCTGATCGAAAGTGTGTCAGGTGTCTGACATATCAGACGTCAACACGACACTGACACATTTGATTACATTCTATTAACTTCCTTTTTCTTTCACAGTGTGATGTAGATGGAATTATTAACCTCTTCATTACTTTATTTTTTAACTATTTTGATCATTAGAATTGTAGAGTCGTAACATCTTAGTTTCTATATTATCAATATTCTTGAATGATATCTAAAATTGTAAAATGTGAATTAGGTTTGTTTATTTGTTGGGATTATAATGAAACTAAGTCAATAATGTTAGTGATATATTTGATATTTGGTAAACAAAAGTTGATCCGTAAATTTGTGAGGCGTTGTTACTATAGTCCTGAATATATTGAAATTGCAAACACATTCCTAAGTGTCTATTTCATTAGTTATTTTGGTCATCGAATTTGTTTTTAAATAGTCAATTTAGTGCTTGATGTGTTTTTTTTGTTTGTTAATGAAGTCCATGATATAATTAACTGAAGAGGCTCTAATGATGTGTTTGTAATTTCGATACATTCAAGGATTATAGTTGCAGTGTCTCACACATTCAGAAGCTAAAATGATTGTTTGCTCATTTGATAATAGATCCATTTAAGTGATTATATTGAAATATTAATAATGTGATGGACTAAGTTGATACAAATCTACAATTTTGGTGAACAAATTGGGGGGTATTTAGGCTATGTTTAGGTAAATAGCTTAATTATGCGCTTACAGCATAAACATGTATCATATAAGTGTTAATTATGTTTACATAAAACACTACGGTTCGTTTGATTCATGTAGCTGACCCCACTTAGTGGGATAAGGCTTATAACCCAAAAGCTGCTTTCATAAGATATCCTGGAAAACTCATGAAAATAAGCTGAAAACAACTTATGGACATGTCATATGCTGTTGCGATAAGCTTTCCCAACCACTCTCACAAGTGTTTATACAAGCTGATACACTCAAATTAATCAATTTAAATGGACTCTTGCTCATTTTTTAATTCCCGTAACTCAGCCACCAAGTTAACATTATGTCACCTGATGTTTTTTTTTTAGTTAGTGATTTTTGTTTTGTGAATGTTAGGAAGGGACGAATCCAGTTGTTGTTAATTCCGGGAATAAGAGAAGGAAGCTTAACTCCAAAGAAACAGCTACCATTTCTGATGGAGATGTTATTGAGCTCATTCCCGGTCACCATCTTTTTAAATATCAAGTGTCGCAAAGATCTCCAAAGGTTGCAGACAATAAACATCATGTATGTGTATTTTGTTGTGTTGAATTTGTGTTATAACCGCTATTATGTGTAGACTTCAATGAATGATTTCATTTTGTTTGCGTGAAATGTGCAGGAACGAGGAAAAAATGCAGCCACGCAAAGGCATGATAAAATTGCTGTGACACAAAAGCATGGATCTTCTCGATCATGTGAAGAGCCTATTCGTGATTTCCGTGTAGCTGATGATCACATACCTAGCACCTTTCGACTTTTGCGTGTGCAAGGGTTACCGCCTTGGGCAAATACTTCATGTGTTTCAATAAGTGATGTTATACAGGTAGTAACTGATTAGTTATATTAATTATATGAGAAATGCTCTTTCAAGTTTCAATTTCTAAATGTAACACAATTTTCAGCACTTTCTGCACAATTGAGAGAAATTCATGTGGGTTCCGCCACTTTAGAATGAGTGTCTCTAAATAGGAGATTATGAGACTCGCATAATTTAATGTGATCCACACGAATTTATCTCAATCATGGAGAGTGTTGAAAAGAGTCTGAAAGAGTGTGTTACTACTAGACTACTAGTACTCTTTTTAGTTATATTTGATATTATCGTACACTTTTTGCTGCGCTGTCTTGAATTGAATGTTTTAACTTTCAACCATCTGCTAAGAATAAGCACACAGTGCTTCATTAGAAAGCTTGCATTGTTTCATGATTGGCTTGATAATTATTTTTCATAAAAAACACAAGTTGAATTTCATGTTGGAAAACTTTGGAACTATGTGTTGACTTGTTTCAATGGTTATTGTTGGTAGGGGGATATTCTAGTTGCTGTCCTTTCAAACTACATGGTAGACGTTGACTGGTTGGTTCCTGGTGAGTCTTTTGTGGTTGTTCTAGTTTTCCGAAATTGACTCCTCTTTACTTGTTCTGTTTTCTTCTATTCCTGATTTTCCCTGCTTGCATTCTCACTTCAATTGTATTCTTGAACCTGCTCTGAGATGTTGCACTATTTTATTTAAACTCTTTAGAAGTTTGTTGTTCTTCATTGTATTTGGAAATTGCTGGCTGCAGTTGAGTTGTTAATACTTTTCTCTGCCCTTCCTTCCCGCACTCCTTACTAGTATATGATAAAATATAATCAAATGCCCCAACCCACATAGTTTGTATGGCAACAAGGACATAACACATGCCCTGTCTAATGATTTTTATTAAGAAATTATATTAGTGTATTTTGCATATTTACATAGACAAAAGGTCTAATAATCAATCTCTTCATGAGGTAGTGTTGTTGGCAGGTCTAGAGTTGTAAAATTTTTGGCATATTTGTGTACATTTTGATTGAAGTCCTTTTGTTTTTTCTGATCTCATTTTAGTGAGTTTCTCTCTTCCATTATTTTCTTGGTGTAGCATGTCCAGCACTTTCAAAAGTTCCCCATGTGCTTGTTCTTCATGGAGAGAGTGATGAGAGGGTGGCTTGCATTAAGGTTTGTCTCAGATCTACTTTATTTGGCAACCTGCTTTGGTAGATTATATATGTAAGATTTGTTAAACGAATGTTAACTTCCTAATGCTATGGTTGTTAGAGAAGCAAACCTAAAAATTGGATTCTGCACAAACCGCCACTGCCAATATCATTTGGGACACACCACTCGAAGGGCATGTTTCTTGTATATCCTCGAGGAGTAAGAGTCATTATACATACAGCAAACTTAATTTATGT
>Ga0099826_10001854_pt1 | contig 13151 bp, 6 predicted proteins | sample Mtrugardesep15_FD_76830 | JGI IMG/M metagenome (GOLD analysis project Ga0099826, IMG submission 76830) | Root nodule microbial communities of legume samples collected from California, USA - M. trunc garden sep15 | ecosystem: Host-associated > Plants > Roots > Nodule | place: USA: California... | reverse complement strand
ATTTAATTAATAGTTACAAATTTTTGAACACAATCATCGCCCATCATCAACATCATCGTTGTATCGTCACCCACCATCATCATTATAAGGGTGTGCAAATGGATTATCCAAACTAAACCATACTAGATTTATGGATACAGTTTGGATCAAAAAACTGTTTTCACAAAAAATGGATTTTTTTTTTTATAAAAACCGGTTCGATACAGTTCAGTCTGGTATAGTACCGATTCATGCAACCTGAACCAGATTTTGTCCTGAACTGGGTTTTTTGATTGAACTAGATTTTTACCTGAAGCATATTTTAACCCGAATCGGTTTTTGTCGACTACGTCAGTGAAGTTTGTATCGTTTAAAATGACAACGTCGTTTTCATCGAATTCGGGAGGTTGGTAAGTTTCTGAATCTTCGTAACCGGAGAAGTCTTCTTCGAGATTGGCGTCGTCGTCGTGATGGTGGTGGTGTGAGGTGGTTTCATCAGCTTCTGGTTCGTCGAGAAAATTGAGATCTTCATCGATATCTTCTTCGCATAGAATGTGAGTGAAGGAGGAGAAGAAGAGAAGGGTAGTGAGGGAAAGGAGAATGAGAATTCCCATTGTGATGAAATTTGCAGAGAAACGAAACGAAGAGAGAAACAGAGGAAGATCTGTGATGAAATGAGTGTGAATGTGATGTGAGAATGGGTTGAATTTTAAAACTAAGAAGTGTAAATGAAGTGTGAGAATGGTTACCCATAAACTGAATTACTTTCTAACCAGTTTTTTCTAGTTTGGATCAAACAGATTGGTTTAATTTTTCGCTAATCGGTTTGGATCATCATCATCATTTTCGCTAAGCCTTGCTGTTCAAACACATATAACACAAAATGCATCGACATCCAAGCCCTAGATCTAAAAAAAACCTAGATCTCAAACTCATACCCAAATTTGAAACCCAAACAAAAGACTCATTTCTTATAAAAGAAAAATAGATTTGGAATATGGATTAGGGAGAAAGTGAGAAACGGAAGAAATTAAAAGCCGTAAATCCACAATTGTTTAAATGTTCTAGCTCCATTTGTACTCTCAACTAGACTAGATTTTCTCCATATATCAGAATCAAAAAATTTAAACAATTGTTAAATATATCTAAGTCTCCTACAATTCAAAATAACAATATCCTAAATTTTGTCCCTCAATTAGATTTTTTCCACACACATGCACCAATTTCTTGTCACTACGTTCCGAACAATATAATGCAAATTACTATGTTATCATTATATTTAATAGACTGTACTAGTATATTATTATAATTTGTACCAAAAAATAGTATATTATTTTAATTGCTACGCTTAGTCGATGGAGGTTGATTTTATTGGCAAGAAATTGATAAAAATTGTTAAGTTATACTTCGCTAAAATGTGAGTTCAATTTCCGTTAGTATATGACGTGAAGATATCATTGATAGATAGTCTATAAATATCTTTGTCAACAACCCCTAGACCTTAAAAGTTGAAATATATCATGATCATATTGAGTATCGAGTGCACAACATAGGTAAACTTTCTTTCATAAAAAAAACTGTTACACTTTTTACGATCGTAAAACTCCTTTTCTTTCTCCACCTAGATCTATGTTTATGAAATTTTCACCACATTTTTTGTTTGATAGGGCTTCATCACATATTAGCTACGCAAGAGTTTGTGGCTTGTACTGCAAAAGTTTGTGAAACTCTATTTTTGGTGTAAAGAGTGAACACCACAAAAGTTTGTGGCTGCCAGAGTTCATTGACCAATATATCTATGGCGATAATTTTAGCTACGCAAGTCATGCTGATTAATTATGTATGGAAGGAAATTAGTCCCTAAAACTAGCAAAAACAAAAAGTTTATGCCCTCTAATTCTCTATCTCTTTTTTTGGCAAGTCGTTCTTTATACCATGCCACAAACGACATAATCTTTCAAATTTCCGTAAGTGAATGAAAGCAATCGCAGCGGGGTCCATGAAACTATAATTTGATATAACCATTTTCTTATGCATGTAACACTACACATTATTAAAGAAAAATATTGCTGTCCCGCTTGATCCCCTTAAACATAGTTGCTAGCAACGACATTATGATATGCAAGGCCGAAATTCAAACCTCAAATTTCTTGTTTATTAATTTTTAAAGATGAATTTCTAGTTATTAATTTATTTGACTTTAAAAAACAATATTGTTTTCTTCCACAATATAAGTCATCATAGAACCAAAGAAGTTGAATCCAACATAGAAACGTAGACTCTCATATTTAACATCCGATTTCCAATAAATACGAGAAACATTGAAGAAAGGCAATATAACGAAAAGTTATCTCATTTCATTTGTTGTTTACTTGTTTTATGAATTATGGTCATAGTTATCTAGTATTCTATGCTTTTGATTATTGTAATTTATTTTTTCATATTCTTGTTCAAAAAAAAATTATTTTTTCATATTAGTGAGATATAATAAATAATTAACGATATTACAAAGATGGTCGACTCCATAAACAAAACAAAAATAATTAACGATATTTATGTGTACAAAGATGGTCGACTCCATAAACAAAACAAAAAATGATCATATTAAAAATGTCCACTGAGCTCAAAGTACAAGAGATTCTCAAATCTCAATCCTTCTTTTTAACTTTTTCTCCACTATAGATAAGAAGAATTTCTCTCCCTACAAATCCTTTTCCTTCATTTTGTCTTCTAACAATCATAACATCATTTCTTAGTCACCGTTCAGCCAGCAATTTGTTTTTGCTACTAACTTTACTTTCCTTGTACTTCACTGTTTACAAGGTTTATGTTCCTTCCTAGAATTTTCATTCATTATTTACTTTTTCATATCCAAGAGAAGAATAAACATAAAGCATATATATATTGAATATATTCTCCTAATAATTGAATGATTTTTCACTTTATACTTTTTATGAAAGAGTCTAAAAAGCCACTTTACTTTGTTTCTGCAACACAGTGATTTGAATGGCACCTTCTTACTTTCCTCTACGTTGGGAGAGCACAGGAGACCAATGGTGGTATGCAACACCTATTGATTTAGCAGCTGCAAATGGTCTTTATGATTTAGTAGCTGAGCTTCTCCATCATGATACAAATCTTCTCATTAAGCTCACTTCTCTTCGTCGAATTCGTCGACTAGAAACTGTGTGGGATGATGAAGCTCAGTTTGAAGATGTTGCCAAGTGTAGGTCTCATGTTGCAAAGAAACTTCTGGTTGAGTGTGAAGAAACAGCAACAGGAACAAACTCTCTCATTCGTGGTGGATATGGTGGATGGCTTTTGTACACTGCTGCTTCTGCTGGTGATTTGGAGTTTGTTTATGAATTGTTGAGAAGAGATTCTTTGTTGGTTTTTGGTGAAGGAGAGTATGGTGTTACTGATATGCTTTATGCTGCAGCTAGGAGTAAGAATTCTGAGGTATTCAACATGATTCTTGATTTTGCTCTCTTAGGAAAAGATTCTGGTATTGTTGAATTGGATGAAGTTGGTGGTGGTGGAGATTTCCAGAGGGAGATAATGAATAGGGCCATTCATGCTGCTGCTAGAGGAGGGAATTGGGAAATACTTAAGAAGCTGCTTCTTTTAGTAAGTGCTTCTCAGATTTTATCTTATAGAGATGTTCAAGGATGTACTGTCTTGCACTCAGCAGCTGGAAGAGGCCAGGTTGAGGTAAGGCACTCACATGGCTTTATTCATACTATGCTTGTACAATTAAAAATTAGCATGAAAAATTGTAATTTGCTTCTAATTGAAAAATTTATGACGCTTGCGAAAGACCTGTTTGCTATGAAGTTCTGACATGGATAGTCATACATTGACACTGATGATAATTTGAAAATTGAATGTAAATGCATGTGTTAGAATTGTGTCTCGTTGTCGACTATGTCACATTCTAAACACCGGATACATCTTTAATCTGAGCTATATGTGCTACATAACCTGCTTGTATGATCCCCACAAACCATATAATTTTGTCTCTAAAATTGTAGAAGTCGGACAATTTGATCCTGAAATTGAAAATCTTCGACCAAATTGGTCTTTTAGAGACAATATTGACCAACTTTATAATGTGATAGGGAATTTTCATTTTTAGGGACAATTTTATAATTTTGTTAATTTCAGTGGCCAAATCACTCTTCCCAAATAATCTGAGGGACTAAAATGACATTCACTCAATCTTGTATGCATAGATTCAAATCATAGTTAATGCTGAATAATTTGAGAATAAAAGGAGGTTTATTTTATGACTGCCACTACCTTTCACAATTGAATTTTTAGCATGTGAGACATATTTTCATCATCTTAATTAAATAATTAATGATGCAGGTGGTTAGAAATCTAATTGTATCATCACCTGATATTATAAACTCTACTGATGCTCAAGGCAATACAGCATTGCATGTGGCTTCTTACAGAGGTTACCTTCATGTAGTAGAGATTCTGATTCAATCATCTCCCTCAATGACAATGTTAACCAATCTCAATGGAGACACTTTTCTTCATATGGCAGTCTATGGTTTCACAAGCCCTGGTTTCTGCAGACTAGACAGGCACACTGAGCTCATGAATCAGTTATTACTAACCGAAAAGATTGCGAACATGAAAGACATAATCAATGTCAAGAACAATGTTGGAAGAACAGCAATTCATGTAGCTGTGATTCATGATGTCCAGTGTGATGTAGTTGAATCAATGATGTCTGTTGCATCAATCAATCTTAACATTCGCGACACGGATGGAAAGACACCTCTGGATTATTTGAAAAAACGACCAAGATCAAGAACTTCTGAATTATTAATCAAGAAATTGATTTCATCTGGAAGTTTCTATAATCGTGAAGATTATATGACAAGAAACGCGATTGTGACTCATTTGAAAACTCGTCATGGTATTCGAGGTAGTCCCGGAACTTCTTTTAGAATAGCAGATTCTAAGATATTCTTATACACGTGCAATGAGAATGATCAAGCAAGTGTAGAATCAAATTCATGCTCAATTGAAGTAGACAGTAATTATGAGTCAGCTGAAAATTCCTCATGTAACAGCAAGACTAGCGGTGTTAATTGGGCCGCGAGACGGTTAATGAATCTTCTCAAGTGGCGTAGAAGAAGAGAGACAAAAGAAACCTTAGAATTTGAAGACGATGATTCTGTTAATAATTCTGTAAGTTCAAGGAAAAATGATTTGGAAGAATTTCCAATCTCATTAAGGCAAAGATACTCAAAACAGTGCTCTCTTCCAAACAACAAAAGAACACTATCTATAAGGACTTTACTTCCTACTCCATCTGCAAAAAAATATTTCACCGCAGGCCTAATGCAAGGAGTAATTAAGGTTACGGCACAAAAAGAAGGGTCTAATTTGTCTCATTCTTCAAACAATAAGCACAAACATGTTGATACACTGGGACTGCCCTCTTGCTCTAATGGACCAATAGATGGTGGGGGTACCCTACAGTTGAACTATAAGGAGAGAAACTTTAATAAGAAATTGATGAACAGGTATTTTTCTTTTGGAGCACAAGGGCAGGCTTTGGAAGATGCAAATACTTGCTCAATGTTAAATCACAGTTCTAAGTGTTTCAGTTATTTCGTTGCATAAATGCTAGTATGTTAACGACTGGTATCATGGTGGATTGGACAAAATCATGGTGGCACTGTGATTTTGTTGAAACTACAGTCGCTAGCTTTTTATCAAATTTATCGCGATACCAAACAAACATTGTATATATGAGTTTGATATTTTGTGAATTGTGATATAGAAACTAATAAGCCATGACTACGATTCAAAGCACTTTATCAACGCTTTTTATTTTATAAACGTGTTATCGATGCTATGATTTTTTATAGGAACACAATGCCCTTAACTGAAAAACCAAGATACATTTTTTAGTTTTTTCCATCAAAAAAGTTAAATAAACTCATCAAATTTTACATATATGAAGCGCGTGTTTGGTTTAGCTTCTAGCCGCACGTCTGGCTTCATTTCACTGTGGAAAACAAGAAGCTACAATTTGTTACTTCATAAAAACGTGTGCCCAGACCTCATTCCATTGCAGTTCCAAAATATGTTAAGCGTGTTTTTGGTTTAGCTTAATCCACAAAAAACATACAAGAAGCTGTTATTTGTAGCTTGAGAAAAAGCGTGCGTTCATTGCCCCTCCTACCATATTTTCAAGAAGACCAGAAACAAAGTCGTGTTTTAGATGCTTTGTCTTTTATACGGAAAAGATAGAGCAATAGAGAAAAAGGTATGACAAATTTACTAAATTGTTGTTTGTGTATAAATTTGTAGTAAGTAAATAATTTTTGATAAAAATAATTAATTATCTAGTAATTTGAAATGAATTTTTATTCAATGCGGGCTTATAATCAGGGGTAGAAGAGTAATTTACTTACATTCTGGTTTTGGCTCACCCTTTATAAACCCTATAATAACACAATCGTTTCTTATTCTTCACTTCGACGGAGAAAAAAGGTTTCTAGGGTTTTGAGAATCCACAACACAGCAACAATGTCGATGTCAAAGAGTTCCAAAATGCTTCAATACATCAACTACCGTATGCGCGTAACCATTCAAGACGGTCGTCAACTCGTCGGAAAGTTCATGGCCTTCGACCGCCACATGAATCTCGTTCTCGGCGACTGCGAAGAGTTTCGCAAACTTCCACCGGTAAAAGGTAAGAAAACCACCGATGGCGACCGTGAAGACCGCCGCACACTCGGCCTTCTTCTCCTCCGTGGCGAAGAGGTTGTTTCCATGACAGTTGAAGGTCCTCCTCCTCCTGAAGAATCTCGCTCCAAGGCTGTTAATGCTGCTGCTATGGCTGGTCCTGGAATTGGTCGTGCTGCCGGGAGAGGTATTCCTCCTCCGGCGACAGTTATTCAAGCTCAGCCTGGTCTTGCTGGTCCTGTTCGTGGTGTTGGTGGACCTGCACCTGGTATGATGCAGCCGCAGATTTCGCGTCCGCCGGTTTCGTATCCAGGTGGTCCTCCGGTGATGCGTCCACCCCCTGGTCAGATGCCATATCCAGGTATGCCTGGTGGTCCTCCTAGACCAGGTGGTCCTCCACCGCAATTTGCTCCTCCGAGACCAGGTGGTCCTCCACCGCAATTTGCCATGCCGCCTCCTCAGTTTGGACAGAGACCTATGGGCCCACCTCCTCCTGGACAGATGATGAGAGGACCTCCTCATCCTGGAATGCAGGGGCCGCCTCGTCCTGGAATGCCTCCTCCTCCTGGAAGTGGTGTTCCTGTCTTTGGTCCGCCTAGGCCTGGAATGCCTCCTCCTCCAAATCAGCAGCAGCAGCAACAACAGTGATGATGGTAGAATTGATTGGTATGTTTGTATTTTCTTGCTGATGCTTTGAGTTACTGAGTTGGATTTGTACATTGAGTTATTGTTCTTAATTGTGTTTGGGCTGTATTTTGATGAGTATAGATTTCCATGAGTGTAGCATAGATTAGTGCAATCCTACCTTGTTACTAGAATAATGCATGCATTGGATTTTATAACAGTTTAAGAGCGTGTTTCTTAATTAAGTAAAGGTTAAAGGTTTGAATTTTAAGGTACACAAGAAGTGGTGGGTAGTGGTAAAAACTCAGGAATTACTAACTTTAAAATTTTAATAGACTTGGCTGCTTAAACAGCTAGTAGTGATTGTTTTCCATTTAGTGATTTAGACCTATAAGTTCAATCCTGTTTCAATTCCTCCTCTACGTACTGTTCTGCTAAATTTGATGTTGTAGTTTGTTCTATTTTTTAATGTTTTTCTAGAAACATTGATTTCTCATAGAAAGCAACTATGGACTAATATAGATTCCTTAATGTGGCTCAGACCATCGATTAGAGAATGCTCAAAATTGGAGAGTCTAACAAAAATGATACTTTCTCGGAATATATATTGGTTTCAAGCAATGAGTAAAGATGTTTGCTTTAGTTTTCCTTATATTTTGACCTATACATCTTAGGTGGCCTTTGTGCATCAATTATGAGATGGCTGAAATTGCTGATTTCAATTATATGACATTTTGAGGAGTTCCGTTATATTATTATAGGCTACTGAAGTTTTTACATGAGCTTGGATCCAACTACAAAATGATTTTTTTTTGTTACATCAATTTAAATATTACCTCTTTAATAATTTATTTTTAAAAAAAATTATATTTAAAACCAACTCCCTCTGTCCCAATTTAAGTGACCCTTTTGCTCATTTCACAATTTTTAAGAAAAATGTATTAGTGAAGGAGAGAGAAAATTTGTTTTGAGTGCTTTTGTAAAGTATTAGAGCATTTACCATTATTATAAATGCAAAGTATGATATATTGAATTGGGAGTGATGAAAGTAGTGTTAATTAGAGTTATAATTGAAAAAAAGTAATTAATATTGCATTGAAAAGTGAAATAGGTCAGTTATTTTAGGGCAATATTTATTTACAAAAGGCTCACATATTAAGTGACGGAGGGAGTATAATGTTTTTTAAGTTGAATATGCTATCCTGATGGTCATGAAAATTTCTTGACAATTGTTGAGTTGATGTACACCTTCTCTTTAAGAAGTAGTATTTGCAGTGTTCTTCATTTTAGTTTCGTCGTTGCTAGATTGGTGTTAATAGTCCAAGGATACTTTTGAGGCTCATAAAAATTTCCATCCATTGGAAACACTAAATAAGATCAGCCACAAAACATTTTGATGCTCTTATCCTTATTCTCAAACTACTCTGTCAAGAACAATTTAATTTACCTTGAAATTTATAAATGAGAAGAGTCTTGTGTTTATGTTTATTGTTGGTCAAGTTATCTGATCGGTGACTTAAGTTAGACTAAAAAGTCAAATTTATCTTGAAAATCCTATGACTATATGTTGTGATCTAAGATAGATCAGAGTCAGACACATAATTAGAAGTTGGACTTGAGAGTAGTTGAGATTAGGTGCTTCGTTGAAATAATCCTTGTACATCTTAAATGCTGGACATTTGTGAAAGTCTATCTGTTCTGCATCCCAGTGCTCCTGCATTGAGTTGAGAATAAATTAGTACCTTGAAATTTAGAAATGAGAAGAGTTTTGTGTTTATATTTATTATTGGTCAAGTTATCTAATTGGTGACTGAAGTTAGACTTAAAAGCCAAATTTTATCTTGAAAATCCCATGACTATATGTTGTGATCTAAGATAGCTCAGAGTCAAACGCATAGTTAGAAGTTGGACTTGAGAGTTGAGATTAGGTGGTTTTGTGAAATAGTCCTCGTACTTCATAATTGGTGGACATTTGTGAAAGTTTATCTGTTCTGCATCCCAGTGTTCCTGCATTGAGTTGACAATAACATCAAAATGTTAGGAAACAACTAGAACTCAATTAATCTTGAGACACCCTTAAAAGTAAATATAATTGGAAGAATGTCTTTGCTACAAATTAATCCCTCTAGCACTAAATACTTGTGGAGCTTTACCATGTCTCATTCTTACCAAAAAGTAACATTTGCGTGGATACTTGACAAAGCTAGGTGCAAAAGGATCCAATCTTTGGTGTTGCTTCAAGCTCCTTCTTCAAACATGCTGCATGTGCATCTGCTACTAGCAGATGCTATGGAAATTTCTTTCCTTTGATTTTAGATCATCTTTTGGGTTGACCAAGTTCCATGTAATGCTAGATATGATTTCGTAGACCTAAGTTGTACATGTTATGATGACTTGGAAACTCTCGCAATAGTCACTAGCTATTAGAAACCATACCAGTTCATCATATTAGGATATATTTTCAGGAGAATTATGGCAGATTGTAAATGTTCGTCTTTTTGGCTTCCTAAGTTTCATGTATTGCTAGATACCAAAGTTTTACATGTTCTTACTTGAAAACTCTCTCACATGTTCATGTAAGAGGCTTTGTGAGATTAAATAAGAAAGTTTTAAGCATTCTTATCTAAAAATTGTCCTCCACCCAAAATGCTTACTGCATAGCCTTGCTTTTATTTTTTTTGTTAAAATAAGCTTTTGTATAAATTACTCCTTAAACAATATTGTGCATTGTGGATATTTCAGACCATCACCCATCAGTAGTATATCTTATTTTTTGAAGTCTGAAACCATTGGTGCAAGGGGACGAGGATGCGTCCTCACTTAATCAATAGAAAATTTCTGTAAAGAATGTTATTTTTTCATGTACAAATTTGACTGTACTTGATTGCATACTTGCAAAATTATTCTAATCACAGTAGTACAATGATATCTAATACCTTGAGTCTTTAAAATCAGCATCTTGAAAATGTTTATCTTACTTCATCTTCTAGTAGATTTAGCTTTTCTTGATTGACCTGTGTTTGTAACTTCAAAACGTGTCATCTTGTAAATGTTCTAATTTCAAAACTTCCAAATGTGTCAGGTTTCTTCTTATTGGAGCTTTGAAGATATGGACGTTGGACTTATCACAACTCAATACCCAGCTCGTTCTGTGGAATTAATTGTTGCTTGTATAACCTGAATTATTACCGTATTAGTGAATTTTTTATGTCGTGATGGAAATGTTATATTAGAACGGCATGTTTTGAAGGAAGTTATTGTACTGCAACTCTTGTATTAGACATACAAGACAACTGTGTAGATTGTTGGGAAAATGCTGGATTGCATACTGATTTCTAAGTGTGGGTCATGATCTGTCTCCTCTTAATATTTCGGGCTATACAACATAATTATCATCTAGGGGTTGTTTACTTCACTAGTCTTTCTATTTTTGCACTGTTCTGAGTATAATTTAGGTATTTGCATGAATTATTTTTTACGTTATGAGTTTAACTCCCATGTCAATTGATTGAAAATGATTATCTGAAAATTTGTAATTTGATTAATATGTTTATCTACATAGTTTTATATATGACTGTATCAAATTCAAACTACCTCAGCTAACTGCAAACTTAAAGCCTTGCAGAAGACATTTCATAACAGGCAGGCAAAGGGGTGAGTATTTCGTCAAAACATATTAAATTCTAGGGAACATAACACTAACCTCCCTCTAGGCTTCCTTAGACAACACACACACACACACACACACATATATATATATATATATCTTTTTTAAGTTAACGCCGTTAGTACTCTGCAACAGTGGAAACTGTGTCAGCATAGATGCATATCGCCATTGGTATCTCCATCTCTGTCAATTCTACAAAAATTACACTGGGGATGTACATCGTGACTACAAATAAGTGAATTCAAGCCATAAAACGCAAACAATGTATCAATCAGCAAGAATAAAACAAAATCCTATAATTCATTAGGCTAGAGGAATGTAGTAAATACTAAACTAGTGAATGAAACGTATGATTTGATAGTAATGATTATTACAATTAATCTCTCTTGAAACAAAAAAACCAAACTGCAAATGTTTCTTTCATATATTACAGGGAACTGATTCATGATACAAACAGAACAAATATTATGTAAAATCAACAAAATAAAGGAATTATAAGTGGAACATGTAACACAAAGTTAACCCATCGATTTTTCTTTGTTGGTGGAAATTGATTCACCACTAACAAATACACTATTGATACCAGATCCTCTCTCCAATGAAGTTCACAAACTATTCATCAATGACCCTAATTTCTCATCATTTTCAACTTCAAGTTCAATTGAATCAATAAAATCACTTCCTTCACTAGCATAAGTAACACCAACAATATTACTGCTATCATACTCCGTCACCAAGTCCAACTCAGAGTGATTTGTCTTATAAAAAAGGACGATGGTGAAATTGATTCGAAGTTGACCACAACGACGCGCATAGCGATGGGATTTAGGTATACTAGCTATGGAGCAATCATTATATAGTGGGCAAAGATTACATTTTAGTGGTGTTAAGTTGCAATGGTACCAATCAGAGTTGTTAATAAAGAAACTATAAATGTTTCAGACTAACAGAGTTAGTAGTTTAGAGGATAAGTGAGTGCTTTTTTTTTTCTTTTCAAATTAGAGAGAATTTGTGTGTTGTTTAAAGAAATTAAAGGAAGGTGGGTCTAATTTACCCTAAATTTTATAGTTAAATGTTTGATGTCAATCCTGTTATATCCATCCATTATTTTAGATAGTTGGAAGTATGTGTGGGAATGGGTTAAACCAGGAGCAAACAACCTAGCCTATAAAAAAAATAGAGAAGATTTTTGAAGTTTTTTTTTAAGAAGTTAAAATGGAGAAGATTATGGTTTTTTTAGAAGTATCTTTAACTAAAAAGGCTAGGTTGGATGTGCAGAAAAAATGTCTTTTAGACTTACAGATAACCTACTTAAGTAAAAAAAGAAATTGGGGGTACTTAAGTAATGTTCTAAAAAACAATTTACTAACTTAAACTTAGGCTTATTAGTAAAATTTAAATATTTGCATATTTAAATGTAATAAACTAAAATTAAAATATGATGTCATATATAGTAAAATTTTCTAAAATATTATGTTCAATATCAAATGAGTTTTTTTTTTTAGGAAATGTTAAATATCAAATGAGTGTTTAATCGTATTTATCTTTTAGTTAACTAGTCTATTTTTATATTTTAAACTAATTGTATCAATATCCGTGTTTTTTCTTTGTAAAATAACATTAAAGAAAACGAACCGCCATCATATTGTCTAAGTGATTCATTCAACAATAAGTTGTTTTTTGACCCAAAACAATAAGTTTTTAATATAGCTAAAGGAATCACCATCACCGCCATTTATCTTGAGACTGGTGTTAATCCACCTTCATGAGCATATCGTGTAGATGAAGTGGAGAGAGAATCAGTGAATCACATAGTGCCATGGATGGAAGACGAGACGAGTGATAACAAAAGACATAGATGCTTGCAAAAAACAAAAGACATAGATAGAAAGAAACGCTAGTAGAGAGCAAATATGATTAAAAATAAAAATTAAAAAAAAGGAGTTTTTTTTTTTTTAAGGAGTTGGTGTGCCGCATGTGATACTCTCATGATGCTTAACTTTGCGAGATTAAGAATTACCCTTTAAATATAAGGTCTTGTTAACAAGTGTCCTTAGGACATTTGTTAAAGATTCAAAAAATAGAAATAATTGATAACTTTTATGTAAGGAAATGTTACTTTTTGATGTTTTAATGTGTTGAATACACAAATTTTAAGATAAAATTT
>Ga0099826_10001853_pt1 | contig 13159 bp, 7 predicted proteins | sample Mtrugardesep15_FD_76830 | JGI IMG/M metagenome (GOLD analysis project Ga0099826, IMG submission 76830) | Root nodule microbial communities of legume samples collected from California, USA - M. trunc garden sep15 | ecosystem: Host-associated > Plants > Roots > Nodule | place: USA: California... | reverse complement strand
ATGAAAATAAGCAATTTACTGGTGAGATCAAGATAGTTCATGGATACCACTTAAAAATATGCTTACTAAAATACCCCTTCCACATAGAGATGTACATGAATGATACGTAAAAAAGAGTGTCAATAGTGAAAACAAAATGTAATTAACTTAATAGATCAGGCTTGATATGTCCCATTCCATTTTCGGTTGGTTGGTTAGTTTGATTTCTTAAAAAAAAAAAAAACATAAGATATCAATTTAAGGAGGGAAACTGAAAAAAGCCGATTTGAGAGAATGATCAGGCTTTAAGGGTCGTAAATCGTAATATTCTCGAAAGAGGGAGAAGAGGCATGATGGATTGAGTCATTAAACTAATTTAAGTTAAGGGTTATAGAAGTTAAAAGTTTAAGAGTTTAAATGAACACTCAAATGAAGAAGAAAGTACTTACATAATAACTCATTATATCATGATACAATGAACCATCATAGAGTTACAGAAGTTATAAAGTGTATTTTTTACAAAAACACAACGATTGAATGTGATTACGATAAATTCATATACACTATTAAGATACTAAATTGAATTTTTCTGTTATCACAACAAGACGATGTAATATATCAAAATGGCTAAGATTTATTGTAGTGTAAAATTGTGTTAACCAGCTATGGTAGGGAACCCTAGCCCCTAACATATATAGCAGCATTTGTTATTTGTCTAATTAAAAAAAAAGTGTGGTGTAAAATTAAAATTGAAAAACAAAAAAATGAAAGTAAAAATTTACACTAAGGTGAAAAGGTAAGCATATCCAGAGAGTACAGATGAGCCACCCACCAATTACCCACTGTCTGCAGAAGCCGCCTCATAAGCTGAATTTCCCTCAAAACTCACACAACACAAACTTAACTCAACTAGAATTGAGTTACAAGAGTAACTTTCCTATTGGTAGAGAGAGATGAGGAGAAGGAGACAAAAGTGTTCAGCTTTTTTAGGGTGAAAGTGAGATCTTTTAAGCGCACATCCCATTTAGCATAGCAGAAAGAAAGAAAGAAAGAAAGAAAGAAAGTCTCTCTCTCTCTCTCAGACATAATAGTTATAGTGAGAGAGAGTGTGTGTGATAATAGACTTAATGTACACGCCATTACATTACATTACATTACATTACATTACACACTGTTTTCTCTGAATCAAATGAAATGAGATAAAATCTCTCTCCCCAACCATAACTTTTCTGCATATTAGGTTAGGGCTATCTTATTGCTATTTACACCTCCAACAATTCTTCTTCTTCTTCTTCTTCTTCTTCTTCTTGTTGTTACAACGTGATTTTCATTTCATTTCATTTCACAGGTACTTTCTAGAGAGACATGTTGGACTATGAATGGGGTAACCCATCAAACATGATGCTTACTGGAAATGAAGACAACTCCGCCGCAGCAGCAGCTTCTGATCAAGCCCACCGTCAAATCTTCGACCACTATGCTTCTCAAGCTATGTTATCCGACAACTACCTTAACGGACCTCCCACCATCGACATAAACAGTGGTGATTTTACTCATCATAACAACCATCACCACCACCACCACCACCACAACCAGTTTAGCCCACAGGCCCAGCAGCACCATATCCATCAGTCCTTCTTTGACCCACGGGCTTTCCATGGAGGGTCATCAACTGCTTCTTCTTACCCTCCACCTCAACCACAACCTCCTTCCATGCTCTCCCTTGACCCTCTTCCTGGTCATGGTCATGGGCCTGGATTCCTCCTTGTACCAAAATCCGAGGATGTTAACAGACCCATAGACTTCGTGGGCTCTAGACTTGGACTCAACCTTGGTGGCCGCACATACTTCTCTTCCGAAGATGACTTCGTGAGCCGTCTTTACCGTCGGTCTAGACCACCTGAACCGGGTTCAACAGGTTCTTCGAACTCACCTAGGTGTCAGGCTGAAGGTTGCAATGCTGATCTATCTCAGGCCAAGCACTACCACCGCCGCCACAAAGTTTGTGAGTTTCACTCCAAAGCAGCCACCGTCGTTGCAGCTGGGTTGACTCAGCGGTTCTGCCAGCAATGCAGCAGGTTGTGATCTTTAAATGACATGAATACCCCTTTAACAACTCAATCATTGAGCTGAATATTCTTATTTATGTGTCTCACTTCAAGGGCATTTTTGTCTATTTATATTCTCTTTAAACAACCATGATGACTTACTAAACTTGTTAGGTTTTAATTAAACGGAAGCATTAAATTTTTCAAAAAGATAGGGAAGTCCTTGATTAAGATGTGTATTAGTACTTCTTTCAACCAAAAAAATAAACGTGTATGAAGGAAGCATGCTAAGCTAGCGTTGTTGGGGGATAGGGGAAAAGGTTTGAATTTTAAAAAGACGAAAGTACCCTTGGGGAGTGAGTTGACAATGATTGAGTTGACCGTACATGGGGAAATCCCGAGGGCATTTGTGTCCCTTAAAACATATACTTAGTTTGTTTGGTTTTCAGTTTTACTACTTACGTACTGCATTGTTTTGCTGCTTTTAGTTAGTACCATTCCATTCAAACAAAACAAACAACAGCTACATAACTACTACACATTGTGTCTCTAAAAATATTATCCACTATATTATTTTTGTTTTATTAAGCTAAATTCTTTTCAAATATTTTTTATTTTTATGCAGGTTCCATCTTCTATCTGAGTTTGATAATGGAAAACGTAGCTGCAGGAAGAGATTGGCAGATCATAATCGTCGTAGGAGAAAAACTCAGCACCCAAATACTCAAGATATTCACAAATCTCACAATACTTTGGAAAATTCTGCCACAAGTAATTTTCTTAATTAATCACTTTGATAATTCTGCACTAATAATGTAGTAGAACCAAAATATATGTCTTTTAAGTTATCTATTCTATTTAACCAAAAATAATAAAGTTACTTATCATCATAAGCATGATTATGGTACATAATTTGTTTTGAAGGATCCCCGCCGGAGTCTGGAACTCAATCTTCATCGTCGGTGACTGTGGCGGTTTCTCCACCGGATTATTTTCGACAAAGGTCGTACCAAAGCCCAAGCCCTTCAACAACTTCAAGCTCAATGTTTTTCTCCAGCGGGTAGTGAACGTACGTACGCAAGCAATGTGTAGCTATTAACTAGTAGCATGCATCCCAGTTTATTTAATTTAATTTGCATGGCTAATTAATTATTAATTACTATATTTCCAAGAAGAAATTAATTAATGGAGGAGCGTCACGGCAACAACAAGAATAATGGAGTATGTAATAGTTAAGTGAAGTCCCACTTGTAACCTTTCTCCTAATATTAATTTCATTTTAAGCTTTATAATATATTATTATTGTGCTGTTGCTACTTGTTAGTAAGATTAAAGTTACTGATTCTTAATTTAATTTAAATATAACATCTAAGTTAATTTTACTTTTACCCGCTTAATTTAATTTCTATGTATGTTATGATTCTTTTTTAACTATATCTCATCATTAGCACAAATATTTAAGCAAGCTATCGATTCGATTAGAAGAGTGTAACTGAAGATGAATTGTTGGGTAGCTATTTTGGGTAGTAGTAACAAATGAATTTGTGCAATACAGAGTGTTGTACTATATTTATGATATGGTCGGGTTTAACTGCAGTAAAAACAGCAAAGTAATAAATAGTTATGGTAAAGCGTAGAAGAGGAAAATGGCCCCCTCAATTTGGATTTACCCGGAAATAGTAGGTGTCTGTTTGAGTCTGAGAGTGTGGTGGCAGCAGCTTAACACGGGTTGTTCAGGCCCTATGCTATTAAAACAAACATACATTCATTTTTTAGGTAATGAATTATTTATTTTCCTTTTGTCTTGTACTCTTTTTTTTCCTCAAAAATAGAGTGATCATGTATAAAATGAAATGTGAAATTTTGTTATGAAAATTGGGATTCCCACATATTTGATTTGTAGCTGAGAACATTTATATTGGAATCCCAAGCCGTCAAGCTGTCTCCTATATGGAAGCTATATAGCTGTAATAATATTACATATCAACCTGCAGATGCTCTCTATCACATAGTACACAACACATGTGTGCCTCTATTCCTTCCTTCTTAAGTACATACCACTTCTAGTCTAACAAAATACCCAAAAATAAAGTTAAATCATATCATACTATACTATCTCAATCCTTAAATAAATATGCCCATCCTTTTCATATTATAAATGAATGAAAGATTAATAATATTATAATAATTTATAAAATTATCCATATATATAATGAAAGTTGTGCAAATGATTTTAAAAGCATTTTTTTATATATGTTATACAATTACACTTGGATTATGATAGTGGGAGGCGCATCATGTTTTTAATGTGTTTTATGGCATTTGATTCCATGGGGTCTCTTTCTCTAATTTTCTCATACTCAAGAAGAGAGAAATGTGTTTGGTGGGAACCTGGATGGTCGTCGAGTCATGAGCTTGAGTGGGAGATGTTGATGTAACGCGGTCACACACACAACACCAATTGCATCTTTTATCATTGTGAGTTGATTTTAGTTGTTAAACATGCGGCTTTCTAATACCCCTTTTGGATTATATTTTCACTCAACCCTTTTTTTTCTTATTCTTTTTTCAATTAACCTCAAAAACTATGCACGACAAATTTTATAGAATAAACAACACCAACGTCATCCATAAAATATTTCACGAGAACATCAAGGACAAGGAATAAGCTTTACCATAGTCACAAAATTTGTTCAAACCTCTGAAAACCGCAAACCGGTTCGTATGAACCGATTCATGATATTTTTGCAAACCGGTTCGCACTAATTCGCACTGGAATTCGCCACATATAAAGAACCGGCGAACCAAGCAAATACCAGCGAAACAGCACGTTTCCCAGTGAACAATTAAATATTTGGACTAACATTCGCACTGAATAGCATTATTTTGCCACAACGAAACCTCACATACACTCCAACTCCAACCCATGTGGTGCATATATTCTTATGGATAGTGCCAACATTAAAGACTGGAGTCGACACGTATCTATATCTAGGCCAGTGTTACATCAAATTATCATTAATGGGAAGCCTGCCATTTTCAAGTTTTTCTGAAAGGATATTACTTCATCACTACTATTTAGTTTTAGTTCCCCTGTTCGAATATAGACAGCTTTTGTCGCAATTATAGACAACAATGCATGCTCCGTACTTCCGTGATCGATTTATGGTATAAATTTTAGGCTAATTAACTTGGAGTATATCTAATTATGATATCTTACGAGCAAGCTTAGCATAATAAGCTCCATGATTAAAAATAAATCATTTCTATGTAATTCCAAATAAGTAGAAATCAAGCTGCAGGCCATCTTTGATGGCGGTAGAACAGCTAGCAAGAGGTGCCCAAGTACCCTTAACAAATAACTATTTACCTATTCGTTTCAAAATAAATGTCACTTTAATAAAAAAATATTTAAAATGAATCTCATTTTCATTTTTCAATATAATATTAAGCTTTTTTTTTTTTTTAATTTTACCCTTCAATTAATATTATATACACTTGATAAGTGATTTCATCAACACGACTCTCAAAACATAACTTTTACTTGGACCGTCAATATTATATTAATGACTCAATATGTAACAAGGGTTTATTGGTCGAGGAGCGCGCCCCCATTCCTGAAATCTCGCCACCACCATTATGGGCTTCTAAAAACATTTAGAGTGCGCGTTCTGCATAAAAAACGTGATTTAGGACTTAAGTTACTTAGGGTCTAAGTCACGGAAATACAAGCCTAAAAAAGGTTAAACTTACACACTCAAATTAGCATAAGATAAAATCGAATATAAGACCTTAAAAAGTTTCCATTGCTAATAGTGTTTACTTATTTTTATTTTTTTGAGCAAAGGATGCTCATAATATTTATTATTACACATCAAATTTATTATTTTTAATTTTTTTATATCAATCCGGGCTTAAAATCCTAAAGAAAGAAAAACTACACCAAAATTAAACGTGGGGTAATAATCCCCATGGCATCAACTACAAACAAATTTCTAATCAGAATCAGACATGACTCGTAAAACATGACAATATATTTGATTCAAAGAGCATCCTTAATTTACAAGCGCATTAGCACATTGTTTTGCCTCTCGGATCTTCTTAACCAAAGCGTGCCCCATGCAACTCCCTACCCACCCATGCCTAATTCCATGAACCACAGTGACAGAATCAATATTTAATTCCACTGCTCTATATCCCAATCTTCAATAACATAACTCGGCAACGTAGATACTGCAATCCCCAACATATTTTGCAAAACCGTACATATCCACTACTCCCTTGAATAAGGCCTCTACATACAGCTCTTCTATGATCTTTCCGAGCTCTAATGAAGTGCATCCCATAGCTCCGTTTTGTCCACTAACTTTTTATTGTTACCCATACACTGTGATAACTTTCGATAATTCTAGGTGAGAACTAGATTACCCTCTTTTGTTTAGATGGTATTTACCTTTTTAAGATATCAACCAATCAAAATGTAATATACAAATGTAACATTAAATGTCAAATAAATGAGCCAATTTTTCTATAAAAAATAAAATAAAGCAGGACAGTTTTTTTTTTTTATAAGCCAAGAGCAAAGTGACATAAAAAAGAATAGTGTCCAACTTAGTTGGTATCCTACTCTAATCTATTGTCAATTGCTCATATATATTATTAAGAAAAAAAGGAATTAATTACATGAAAACTGGGGGGACATAAAACCTGACCCACTCAACAACCCAAACGGGCAAAACATAAAAAATCCACAAAGTGGAACCAACCCTAAATAATTGAAACAAATGATTAATACCAAGCGGGTCTAAAGTTTGGCGAATGAAACGAACAAAGTCAATGCTTGAAAGTGGAATGGATTTGACCGCCAACACGGTAATTAGCGAATCCACGCGCATCAACCGTTTACTACGATGATCAAAAACAATTTAATCAACCATTTATGGCCCACATCAAGCGATCATACAAGTACAACCTAGGCAAGCACGAACAAGCACTAATATGAACTAAAGACGAGTCCTATGAACTCGAACCTTTAAGGATGGTAGTGAGCGCGACTGTCAACGTAATAACGAAGCCCCTCAACCAAAAAAACTTTGAATTTTGTGAATTAACATAATAAATAAAAAAATGTTTCAAATTTTTTTTGAACGGAAAAAATGTTTAAAATATAAAAGATATTTTCTTTCCAAATACTATATTTACTCAATAACGTTTATTTTGTGTAACATGAATTTTTTTTTTTTAAGAATGAATACAAATTTGTATCATCATATAAAAGACTTGTTGAATATTTGAATAGGAGAAATAATTTAAGGAGGCTCAAATAATAACATAAATAATATCAAAATAGTTGGTTTTTTCTTTTCCAATTATATTTTATAACAAATTTTGTTATAAGAATACCATATTTTTTGTATCATTCAAAAAGATAAAAAATTTATATTATATGATATTATATTTGTTACATTGTTGGTGTCATTGAAAAATATATGCTTAATTTTTTTGAATAAGAAAAAGATATGCATAGTTTGTTATAATATAAAGGTGCAAAATATATATAAGTATACTTTTTTTAAGCATCTATACTTGTACTTTTAATTGAAATCAAAATTTTATAAAAATAATTATATGCATTATGCACGCTTAAAAAAAATTATATGCATCAGCATATTAAAAAACATAAAATATTACACTAAACGCTAATGTGTGTGTATTTTTTTTTTTAAAATAGTGTGTGTATATACTTGCGAGGTTGAAGAAAGGAAATAAAAATAGTTGTGAGGTTATGATGATTAAACAATATTGAAATTAAAAATATAAGTAATAAAAAGTTAATAAAATTCCTTAAAAAAAGATAATAAAATTAAATGGACCCTCCTTCAAAAAAATTAAATGGACCGGTTCAAAAAAATAAAATAAAATAAAATGGAAGAAAAAAGTAAATTGAAATATAATTTAAAAAATAAAAGAAAAGGTTGTCGACGTGAGTTGAAGAGAGGTGCTTGTGAAATAAATTGTTGAGAAGTAGTTTTTTGAAGTAGCATTCAACAGCTTTTGATCAAAGCTCATTCCATTGAATTTTATGCATTTTAAAAAAGGTACTTTTTTAGAAGGTACTTTATTGATACTGTGTTTGGCCTAACTTCTCCTTAAAAATGTAGAGAAGCTGGAAAAAAGTTGGGCCAAACGGTAGCTTATTATATCAAAACAAGTTTATAAGCTAATCCAACAAGCTATAAGCTAGCTTATTCGTGTTACCAAACACAGTCATGATGGGTTGAATGGGATGTGAAATTTTAATTGTTACAAGCCCTATAGTGTAAATTAATTAAGATTAAATAGCTAAATATAATTAAATAAAAATTAAAAGTTACCTTATTAAATTTTTTTTTTTTTTATAAAAAAATTGACTCATTTATTTGACATTTAATGTTACATTTATATATTATATTTTGATTGGTTGATATCTTAAAAGAGTAAATATCCTTTCAAGATATGCATGTAGAAAAAACCAAAAAAAGTACTATGCATAGGGAAACAAATCTTCTAACAAAAAATATAGTATCTTTTTCCTCTAAAAAAAATGTAGTATTTCTTTTGTTGTTAAAAGACATTCTCATATGAAGTGGATTGATTGGTTTGTTTGGGGTTCCCTTTTACACGAAGGAGAAGCCTCCTTTACATGAATCTTCCAATAAAGCTTTAGTGGGCCACGAAGCACTTTCGATTTATTGGCTCTCTAATTTACCTTGCTTCATCCAAGTATTATTTGCTGTTTTATTTTTTTGGATTATTTGGTGATTTATTTTAATGGAACAAAAAAAAAATGATATATCACCATCAATACTCGACAACTACTAATTCTAGATCTTTTGCATGTGACCCATTTTATCAACGAAGCTTCGTCCCAAATTAGGCTACATTGCTTTAATAAATGGCCAACTGAAACGGAAACATTTTTTTGAAGGGAATTGAGACAGAAATATTACTTTTTTGCCAAAGTAAGATAACAAAAATTGAGTGCAAACATTAACTTATAAATAAAAAGTTAATGTATTTCTTTTTTTTTATTTTAGTTAATGTATTTCATTAAAAATCAAATCAATGGATTAATACATATGAGCATATCAATGTAAAAATCAGTGCAAACATTATAAACAATTGCATTTCTATATTATATATACTCTCTTTTTCTTTTACCAAAATAATACAATTTATTTGATCACCTAATTATATATGCATTAGGATTAAAGAGTTCTTAGATCAAAAACATAAATTATAGTATTGTGGGTTACATGTTATGTCAAACATTACTCCAATTTTCCTATAAAAATAACTTCACTTCAATTTATCCATGTTGCTAAATAATGAAGGGTTAAATACACTTTGTCTATTTATTTTGATCTGTCCATTTTATTTTCATGTTAATAAACTAATTAAGTTTAATACCCAAAAAAAGTTATTAAGTTTTCTAAATGGTTAAACTTTTTTCCCGTATGCATTTGAGGATGGATTTTGATATTGAGACGTTCTAAAAACACTAACTTTAATACTCTATTAATATTCTGCTCAAAAAAAAAAATACTCTATTAATATTCACTATTATATTGGATGAAACTTGAGAATTTCATAATTTAACAGTGAAAAGTATTTGCAAATGATGGTCGGTTTAGGAGGTGTAATAAATTTTCGTCAACTAATAATATTTATAAAAGTTAGTATCCACGGTTATTATAAAATGCTGACTTGACTACTACAATTATGATTAAGATATGTAAACTTTGGGGGGTTACACCTGATAATGGTTGATTCATTTAACAAAATAAAATAGATAAAACAGTTATTAGGTCATGTTAGATTTTCTTCTCTTTCACTACTTGTAATTCAGTGCAATGTCTACAATTGTTTACTTAGTTTCATAGCTTTATAATAAAATAGCTAAGTTTTGTGTCTTGGTACTTAACCTGTTTTGCGTACGTAACCATTGAAGGTTTTCATGAGCATTAAAACTCTTGTCATTTTCTCAAAAAAAAAAACTCTTGTCACAAAGACTGTCAAAGGTATTACAATTGAACAGTTCAAATTGGGTCAAGTCCCCAAAGCTAGGGTTAATAGTCATTCAAGGCCTAGATCAATTTATGAACATTCCTAAACACACAAAACACATTAATAACAAATATTAACAAAATAAAACTAAGCAGACCAATTGTATTTAAAGGTAACTCAACAGATGACCTGCTTCAAGTAGCTACAGAGAAGGTCATCTACATGACCTAACCTAGAAAATTAGCTATTGATGATAACTATACATAAATAAATGAAAATGTATGTGAATAACGATCACTGTGTGATGGATCCTCGCCTTTAGGATGCTTCCGGTCGATGGTAACCTTCATAAATTACGATTTATTATGTTCCTAATCATCAGAGAGTGTTTTTCTAACGAGGCAGAGCCTATCTATTTATAGGAGAGTGCTTCCAATATTTTTGGTTACGTGTGTGACGCACATAACCCATTGCACTTTCACACTTGAAGCAATGACTAAACACTTGATAATTCTTCTAAATTGTGTGATGCACATCTCATAGCATGCATCACACATGTACCAAATAGATGTTCATTCATCTTTTCTTCATCTCTTATCCTATTTCTTGTCACTGAATCATTTGTGGTGCCTATACCCAAGAAATCACTTTATCCATCTTGTAAAAAAGTATAGCATTACCACATAGATTTTTGGTTGAGGAGATTTTTACATGGTTCAAGGTCTTGTGCTCATAATTTATCTTCCATTTCGTTTGTGGTGCTATACCCTTAAGAAATCACTTGACTAATCTTGTAAAAAGTATAGCATGGCCATATAGTTTTCTGGTTGAGGTGATTTTTACATGGTTTCAAGGTCTTGTGCTCATAATTGCTCTTCCATGCTCATCCATTGAATTATATAAAACTCGACTAAAACATAAGAAAAACTTATTAAAAAGACTATGAAATGACTCTAATTGATGGTAAAACCCTATATGACGGACTGTCATCTGGCACCCCTAACAATATATGTAAACCAAAATCTAGATTAAGAAATTGATAAAACAAAAAAATAATACTATTGAGTTCTACTGATTACTCCCTCTCACTCATTTTGAATTGTCACATTTGAAGAAAAAAATCATTTGAAAAGAAATGTTTTGCTTTTCCAAAGCAATATTATTTAGGGAAATCCAAGATAAATTATGCTTTATAGCACGAGACACAAACCTAAGTATTGCACAAATGTGCTTCCGAGTTTCTAGCACACAAATTTTTTTAGGGTCATATTAACCGGTTCTTTCAAGGTATTGGGTAAGGAAATTAAAAAAAAAATATTGAAAACGACACTTTTATGACTATTGGGAAATTGACTATATAATTTTCAATGTAATGCATATATATTTGTTTCCTTAACCGGTGTCCACCGGTTAACATTCCCTTTTTTTTATGGCAGAAACCTCAGGGTAATTATATGTTCTCCAAGATTGTGGATAGAAGCCACCACATGCAATCTTGTCGTATTTGCATCTGATGCAACTGTTGCCTCCGTCGTCGTTGTTCTCATTGTTGTCATCACCACCATTGTCATCACGATGTCTAATTGGGAATTGATTGTTGCCACAACCACCTCAGCAAAATCACCATTTATACTGCTAATCAACAACTGTGGCATGCGACTTGCAACACAATTTGTTGAGAGAGAATTGGAGAAGCACTTACAAAGTAGGCTACAAGGTTTTCCATAACAATGGTCAATTGGTCACATTTCATGTAAGTGGTTTTTTTTTTCTTTCTTTCAAAAAAGCAAAAAGAAACATCAAAGTACTTTTTTTTTTTACCGAAGCAACAAAGTTAAATCGGTCATTTTGAATAAATAAAATACAAGAGGATAGCAAGCTCGTTTGTGGTTTTTGCACAGGAAATGTGTTGTATATATTAGTATTTTTCATAAAAATACTATGGGTAATTGGGTATATTAATGTTAATTTTTTATTTTGACAAGAATATATATCATCAACATAAACAAATGTATTCTGTTTCAATTACAATGAAAAAAAAATGAAAGGGATATTCCAAGAGAAAATGGAAGTGCCATGAAGTTTATTGGAGAAAACGTAAATGGCAAGGATGATAAATTGCAAGGAAAATGAACACAAGATCTTGAAGATATGAAAACAACAATGCAAAATGGAAAGTGATTTTCAATTTAGATGTAAAATTGTTCAATCAAACAACATTTTTTACGGAGTCTTTGACGTCTTTTTTGGTGATGGCCAGGCTTTGAACTGAGCTAAGCACAACATTTCTAAATCTTGATATTTTGTATTAAAATAAAAATAAAATCTTGATAACTTACTGTTTAATTCTTCATTTCACCACGACGCCAATGCTTGATAATAAATCATCTCACATAAAACTTTCGTTCTCACTAAGTATGCATGTACATATATTATAGCAATGTTAAATTGAAATTATTTGATGAATAACGACATTTAGATGCACGGTTTGGTTAGGTATGTGTCGGTATTTCACCAATTTAGAGAATCAACATTAATTGCCTTTTTACCGGTGTTTAGCTGAGAAAATGAAATCGTAAGCGACCGGAAAGAGAATCGAGCTAGCCACAGCCCACATGTGATTAATTAGTACACACAAGGTGTGAGAATAGTCCTATTCCTGCATTTTTATCATCACATTCTTTCTCTCTTCACTTGAGGCCATGCTCAAGAAATAATAAATTACACACGAAATATGCAATCCCCTTGGAACTCACTTATTAGAGGGTGTTAATTTGACACTAAGGCTGTGTTTGGTAACACAAATAAGTTAGCTTATAGCATGTTAGATTAGCTTATATGCTCGTTGGATGAAAACGTGATGTGTTTGATAACAATTTTTTCTCATGAGCTTATAGCTTTTTGTAAGAAGCTATTTCAAGTAGATTTTGAGCTCATAGCTTGTAGTTTTTTATATTTTCTTCCATTTTTAATCTTTAATATCATTTTTTATAAAAATAAACTGCCCACTAAATAGGCCTTAACTGCCCACGTTCTTAGTTTCTATTATTCCTTTTTCTTTAATTCTCTTTTTTTTGGTTGCTTCT
>Ga0099826_10001851_pt1 | contig 13165 bp, 6 predicted proteins | sample Mtrugardesep15_FD_76830 | JGI IMG/M metagenome (GOLD analysis project Ga0099826, IMG submission 76830) | Root nodule microbial communities of legume samples collected from California, USA - M. trunc garden sep15 | ecosystem: Host-associated > Plants > Roots > Nodule | place: USA: California... | reverse complement strand
CTAGACAATAGTACATCGTCGTTTAACATAATTTCAGGTACCTCAATGTCTTGTCCTCATCTTAGTGGCATTGCTGCTTTGTTGAAAAACTCTCATCCAGATTGGTCTCCAGCTGCAATAAAATCCGCAATCATGACAACTGCTAATCAGGTTAATCTCCATGGTAAGCCTATTTTGGATGAAAGGCTTCTACCAGCTGATGTATTTGCCACTGGTGCTGGACATGTTAACCCATCAAAAGCAAATGATCCGGGACTTGTTTATGACATTGAACCAAATGATTATGTTCCTTATTTGTGTGGTTTGAATTATACTGATAGACAAGTTGGAATTATTTTGAAACATAAGGTGAAATGCTCCGAGGTAAAGAGTATACCAGAGGCACAACTTAATTATCCATCATTTTCGATTCGGTTGGGGAATACTTCACAGTTTTATAGTAGAACATTGACAAATGTTGGACCTGTAAACACAACATACAATGTGGTAATTGATGTGCCTTTGGCAGTAGGTATGAGTGTAAGGCCGTCTCAAATAACATTCACTGATGTGAAGCAAAAGGTTACATATTGGGTTGATTTTATACCTGAAGACAAAGAGAACAGAGGTGATAACTTTATTGCTCAAGGGTCTATCAAGTGGGTTTCTGGAAAGTATTCTGTTAGTATTCCTATTGCTGTTGTCTTTGTGTGAAAATGTGGCAAAATAAATTAATTAGAGCATGACATTATTATGTTAAGGAATAAATATAGGAAGTAAAAGGTTTGCAATGGTGCAATAAAAGCTTGAAGCTTATTTCTTCAATTACTTTGATGTTAATTTGAAGTCCATCTCTGTGAATACTATGATGCCGTGGATCTTAAGTAATCTTATTCCATTGATAACCTCCTTTTATAACAATAGTCATATGAATTTTATCAAGTAATAAAGGGTACATTAAAAACAATATACAACAAACAATGTGCTACCAAACATTCCTGTTTCAAACCCTTAAAAAATTTCCATGTACATTCTATTCTTGCTTGAAGTTAAAAGCTCTTTGACAATGGATTTTTTTTGTTTTTTACTTTTTGTATTGTTGTGTACATCGTATAATTTATAATAGACATAAATATAAAATGGTGATTTCCCCAAAAAGTCACAATTTTTTTTCTCATTATATGTACTTTGCATCGACAATTATTATGGTAACCCGTTGTTCTTCCTCTTTCATTATTGTCTATTTTACAAGCAAAAATGACATCCAAGTCCAATCATGTTGGCAGAGACAAATTTAACCAACCTTCGTTACTTAGCTCTTCAAGTGATATATTTTTAGGTATGACAAATTGGATCCGGCTCCATGCAGTCGGAAATCAACTAATTTACGCATTTGAGACATCGATAAATATTTAATTAAGATTAGATGACTCAAATTTAAGTTTGGTATATTTTAACTCATAAAATTTAAATCTAAATTTTTGTGAACCTTCAATGATGGAACGGATATGGATATTCCACATGACAATGTTGTTTCCCTTAGACAACTTTCTTGTGACCCATTTTTGTTTTATTGAACAAGATTTTAAACTACTTTTCATTATGTGTGGGTGCAACCTTGTACCTTATTGAATAAACCTAAAATGTGGGATACAATTTTCCAAAGAAAAGTCATATACAAAGTCATTAAGTCAATTTCAATATCTAATGTTCAGGTTAATGTCCAATTTCTTGGAAAATTTCATGATGCCAAGAAGGGTTGTTACTTATGGCTTTAAGTTAATGGACCACATAAGTAGTCTTGCCTAATTCATATCAGGGTTATGCAACTTATGTTAATCGGTGTCGCTGGGACACTGGTTAAGGAGACCAAAAAAAAAGTTTTATATTGAAGCACATTGCAATATAGATCAAATCTAAAAACATAAAAAAAATAAAAAAATAATTAAGGATGAATATATTTTTTTTATTAAAGGAAATAACAAACATCATATTTAAGCCACATACATATAATAATATGGCCTATTATTACCACAACACACAAAAAGTTCATAGGCCAAGATAAGATAACACGATACAAATGTATAAAATGCAAATTTGCTTGAGAAATTGAATAATGAGACACTCATTTTTTGGGATCATCTTTCTTCTCCTCCTCATCCTTCCTAAAAAGTTTGTGATGAATATGCTGAGCAAAAGTTCGAGGTGGAAACCTAGCTGGTTCTTTTTCAGTTACAAGTTCAGGAAGTGGCTTGAGAATAATTTTCTCCTTAGGTGGTTCACAAAACACTGCCCAAGATATTCTAACTTTTTCCTTATTCACCAATCCACGATGAAGGATACTTTTGTACTTTCCATTGCTAAGTATCTCAATTGTGTCACCAATATGCATGAGAATTGAATCAGGTACACATTTTGCAGTGACCCATTTGCCCTCATAGAAGAGTTGCAAACCTGGTACCATATTATGGAGGAGGAAAGTAAGTGAACTTACATCTGTATGAGCTTCAACTCCAAGTGCTAGCTCTGGCTGAGGGCAAATTGGGTAGTAATTAATTTTCATTTGAAGTAAAAGCTCTTCCATTCCACCAGCTTCTTTTTCTAACCTTCCTCCTTCCAACCCTAGTTCAAGAGATAACACTTCCATTATCTTGCTTGCTAGGACTCTTAATTCCTTTGCATATTCGCTTGTAACCTCACTGCATGCATACAACAAAAAAAATATTTTGGTAAAACATGCAACAAAATAATAAGGATTAAAATGAAAATTACATACCAATTTTAATATGAATAAATTTTACGAAAGCTATGCAAAACGCTAATGGTCAAACACAAAAATGGTATATTTACAAGGTCTAAAAACAAAACAAAAAACAAAAAACTTATTTTTACATTGAGTAAAAACATATTTAAGCATTTTATAGAAAAAACAATTAAATGATTAATCAATAATATAATCAATGTCATTTGTGGTTTACTTGGATACAATAATTAAATGAGAATTAAGAAAAGAAATAGATATATATCAATTGTATTTTTGAAATTTGGGTTACATATCTCACTAATTTAAATTGATAAGAGAAAAAGGGTTGGTTCTATTTTATTTTTTCCCTTTAGAATCTAACAAGAGAAATCAATATATTCATTTCATATTATAAACATAATTTGTACAATAATTTTTTTTACCAAGCCAAACTCAATATTAAAATAGAAACACCATTAGTAACTTTGTGACTTGATTGTCATTTTGGCCCTCAAGGGTTCCGATTTCAATTGTACGATTGTGACACCCTACTATTTTTTAGCAATTGTAGTCCCTTATATTTTTTCTCTCTGTGATGATTTGGTAGTCCCTCTTTCAAACTTACGTTCATGTAGCGTCATATATTGACCGACACTGGTCCAACTATTATGAAAGTTGGGTACCATGTCAATAATTGATGCTTTCTTAAAAAAAATTGTCAATAATTGATGCTACAAATTAATTTCGATGAAAATTTAGAGAGACTACCAAATTATAAATAAGGAAATATAAGAGATCAAAACCACTCGAAAAAACACGAGGGTCAAAATCGTACAATTGTGATTTTTGGATCAAAAATCGTAAAATTGTGATCTTTGGGTCAAAACTACAATTAAGTGAATAAAAAAAACCAAAAAATGAATAGGAAAATGATGAGAAGAGAAAGTATATACAGAAGAAATTACTAACGTATAATCTGCAGGTGTCTTAGGCCATATAGACAAATCACGTTTATCCTCAGGAAAAATGCAATGAAAGAAATAATCTTCCCATTCAAGTTGACCACTAGCATTATTAGCTAATTTACTTCCATAACCTTGAATCTTCCCAGAACTTTGATCATTTGCATATTTCTCTTTTTCTTCAACAGGAAGCTCAAAAAATGTTTCACCAGCTTTCTTCAAACGATTAATAAGATCATCAGATATACCATGGTTCACTAAATGCATCACACCCCATTCCTCTGCAGCTTTCTTAAGCTTCTCCCTACATTTTCCTCTAACTAATTCATCTGAAGAGTTTATTTCTTTTAGGTCTATTGTTGGAACTTGAGGACCTTCTTTTTTTTCTTCATCAAAGATGTTACCTATGTTTGTTAACTCTTCTTTTGGTCTCACATATTCTTTTGGGATTGATGATATACCACTCAAGGCTAAGCTTTCAACTCTTTGAGCCACAGTTCCCATGTTTGTATAATTTTTATTATAATGGATATAATATATTTTCTCTCTTCTATTTATATATGTTTGATTGATCAATTTGCAATTAATTACTAATTAGTTATTATATAGACTGCCTAACCTCACTTACTTCACTTTCAACTAGGAAGGACAGATCCCTATCCCATTCATAAACATATGGTATGATTTTTAACATATTTCTAAGTAAATGACAAAGTCTATAATAATATGAGTCCAATAATGCGACACGTGATGAGCGAACACTCAACTTAACATGATTGAACGGTAGCTATAGCTAAAAGAAATCTCGTGCTACTCTCCTTAACTTAACGGTCACAATGAACTTTTTAGTTTTGCTACGTGCACTACTACGTCTTTCCCCAACCTCCAAAATTCCTATCAAACTAGATTAGTTTCTTTCCCACTCTAACAACGTGTAAAAAAGGAAATCAAATCAAAATCTACTATATCCGGAAGTAGGGAGTGGTGTAGAACGGATCTAATCCATCGTGTTGGCCTGTTTAACATGCTATTTTAGGTGGATTAAACTAAGGTTTTGAGTTCACCCTATATAGTTGGTCCCTCCTATTTAGCTCGCTAAAAAAGAAGACCATGACGGGATGGGGCAAGATGACCCTCCTCATCAAAAAGTATTTATTTACTTTTTATTGTACTAATAAATAATAAGTGACTCAATTTATAAGTTTTTTTTCCCTAAAACCAATTGGACACTTCTATAATAGACAATTGTTTTTCTATTTAGGTGGGATCCGAACAAACATGTGAAAATAAAAATGATTTTATGTAACAGTAACATATTTTTTTAATGACATTTGTCCAAAAAAAAATTAGACGGCCAGCCTGCTAACCTAGTAGGGTGTGTGTTTAAGTCCACCACCTCAAGTTGACCCGTCCCACCCGATTGTTTGTAGGCTAATAGTGGGTTGGACCTAAAGGGGGTCGGCTAACCCGCATTGTCCTCCTTATCTAGAAACTCTCAATCCTAACTGTGGATAAAGCTTATGGCTCCACATGAGATCAAGTTTATGATTAATATCGAATGATGATTATATAAAGTTTGAATTAATTCGCAATTTTTCTTTATTAAATAGGAAGGAAGTGGGATCACAATTTTATCGATTGTATTTGTTTACACATAAAAATAATCTAAATTGTTAGCTGAAAAAGGTCTATAATTGAATTACGGGTTAACCGATGTTAGTTAGTTGATTGAGTAATGAGTTGAACTAACATCTCATGATAGATTATTCAAATCTTTCTTAATTTTACATAGGAGTGTGAAAATGTTAAAATTAATCAAAGTCGTGTGGAACAGATAATTAAGCCTCAAGGACAGTCACCTTTCCCTGTTTTATGGTTCACGATAAAAAACATAATTAAAGTCTAGGAAGCATGTTCTGAGAGAATTATTGTGTAGAAAGAGTACCCAAAAACTTCGTGAAACAACAAGAATAAGGTAAAATGTGGGGTCTCACATACACACAACAATGATCATAATTCTACGCATTACCGCAAGTTTAGCCAAATAACGGTAGTCAAGGCTAAGTCTTTGTAGGCCATTTTCTTCGCATATCGGATTATGTGTTATATATGTTTGCTTATAAATACCTCTTCCACATTTCATTTTAGACACAATCAATCAAACAATTTATTTTACTCGCATTTACTCATTTATTTTTGCTTTTTGTTTACTTATGTTCTTTTTTTAGCTTAGCATATCTTAAAAATCCTTAAATTGTACTATGTTGGACTACCAAAAGAGCCTTGCTCGTCAGTCCAGGACTCAAAAACTAGGCCTAATTAATTAAGGTTCGAATTGAACTATTCACACCTCCACTCAACAATGGAGTGTCCTCGCAACTATAAGGAGCTTGAGACTCCCAAGGAATCTGAAACGCCTCTTTCATCTTTCAATATGTAATGCTCGACAGTTATAAATTCCATCATTTATAACCGTCGACAAATGACAATACGAAATGGGTAAAATTAATATTTTTAGTGATTTGTAAAGATAAAGATAGGGATGTAGGGTATAGGGTATATTTTTCCTTCTTATTGAAAATATTCATATAAACACCTAACATTTATTCACAAGCACCTCAAACTTTCAAAAATACTTTTACTAGTCTTACCGATAGTTAACTACCGTTTTCATGTGTATGGAAGATAAAAACAGTTCGCTACTTTTTAAATCGGCAAATGGGTAACGGAACTAAAAAGGTGGGATAAGTACGACTTTTTAAATCTGCTAAATGAGTAATCGATGTAAAACATTGTTGTTAAGTAGCAAACTATGACTTTTTAGTGCGGTTAAACATGTAAGCGATCTAAAAAGTCTTTGGAAACTCTTTTTCACTACCGTTCCCTGCCGAATGGTTTATACTTTATACCTTTTGGTGGATATATTTTTCAGAAGTTTGAGGTGTATAAATTCAATTGATGGGTGTCTAAAAAGCAACTTTCTTTCTTATTTTGTCAACGGAAGCCGAAAATTAGTTAAGAAAAGTAACTAAAGAGTTATATGGCTGAAAATAGAAGGAATAACATCAAATAATAATACTAAAATAAATGTATGTGTTTTTAATTAGAGGAATGCTAATTATTGTCGCTCTATCAAACGCTTTTAGATACTCTCTTGTTCATTGGTCATTGGTAATCCAAAGTTCGGCCATGAGGTAAATATAATCTGGTCAATAATTCGGAGTTCAACCGTGAGATAAATATAGTTTGATTAAGAATTGTTTCACCCAAGAATTAAATTTGGATTCTCTCAAACAATTCGTCGTTTGATAAAATTCATTAACCACTTGAGATCAATAACTTAAATTTAGCCTTTATTTTATTTATTTATACTATTGGGAAACTTGCATCGGAAAATGACACATCCGATAAAATAGTTGAACATAATAATAATAAAGCTAATAAAATTTGTGCAATGATTATTAAAAAAAAAATTGTGAATTAATTAATAATAAAGAAAAAAATTTAATAATACTGTAGTCTTAATTTATCTCAATTAATTATTTATGAAAGTATTAAGTATGTGCTATGTATTAAAATCTTAAAACACAAACAACAGGAGGGGATCCATTTCTCATTTGCATACGTAAAATTATATGATTAGCGAACTCAATATGAGAAAGCTTGGATTTAAAAAGCACTTTGTAGTTTGTCATAAAGAAAAACACTTGTAGAGAAATTAAATTTAACTAATTTCAAATAAATAGTGGGAATTTAAACATGTGACTAAGGATGACAATGATTACTGGACTAGTTGAATACCTGCAAAAACTATTCTAGATAATGTAAGTATATATACTTTGCAGGTACAGTCACAAATAATTACCCGAAAATTAGTTGTGAGGATATGGTTGCAGGTACCTTGTGACAAATTATTACTACCTTTTTTCAGCCATTCTATTTTTATCATTTCTCAATGATGATTCTTTTGTTGTAAAACTATTTACCTTAAGCCCGTGCATAATAAATACTGCACTACATTCAAATAGTTAAATAAATAAAAAACAGAGGGGCCAATGAACCATGAAAAAAAATAGATATGTAAATCCATAATTAGGAATATTGTTCATGTTGCAGAAGAAATCTCTAATAATGAAAGCATGTAAATAGTCATCTAAAATAATTAAAATTTGAAAGATCAAAATATGTCACCACAGTAGAGAGAGATTTAGCGAGCAGGGCTTACTCAAGGGTAAGTTCACAAAAGTCTTCGAGTTAGGCCTATCAACAAAAGATTTATTTTTTATTAAATTTTTTAACTATAAATACATCATAGACAAACATAAAATGATTTCATATATCAAAACTTGTTTTAGACCTCGTTTATTTTTTACGATTATTGGGTTGGCCGTATTAGAAAAATCAATTTTGGTAATATAGGTCCACCTATCCCCACGTGATAACTTAAAACATGAGGCAATTAAGCAAAGTACATCCAAGAAAGAAACTATTACAACCTAGGATTTTGATGTTGATGTTGATATTATTATGAAAAAGATAGTGAGTGAAACAAGAGGAGAAGAATGGAAGAATAAGAAGTTCCAAGTCCCTCCACACGTTAGCCATTGCCTTATCTTTGTTTCCCTCCAAGCAATATTCACCTTCAATGAACTCCCCAAATGCATAAAATTATAATGCTCCATCACCACCAATACAATACTCTTTATTAATTAATCATCATCATCATCATAATGGCTAGTAAATTATTAGCATTCACATTGACATGCCCTTCAACTCCAACGTTCTCCACTTCTGCTTCTAGAGTCCTTCCAATTCAATTTAATGCCGGCGGCCGCCACTCATCCCTTCGCCGTGGCCTATTTGTGCTCTCCCCCAAGGCCACCTCCGATCAACAAGGTCTTATCTTATGAGTTATGATGTTAACAATCTTTAGGCCGGATCCTGAGTTTTAAAAAAAAAATATATTCTACTATTTGTTTCTTTCATTTGTCTAACAAAGTTTCCTTCCCTCTTCAGCTGGCAAGGTTGAGGAAGAAGCTGTTGTTGATAGTAAAATTTTACAATATTGTAGCATAGACAAAAAAGAGAAGAAATCAATTGGTGAACTTGAGCAAGATTTTCTTCAAGCACTTCAAGTATATATAATTATTTCCTTTCATTATTATGTATTCTGTTCTGAGCAATGTTGAAATTAGAGTATTCTGTTTATTATATTGAATAGGCATTCTACTATGAGGGAAAAGCAACTATGTCAAATGAAGAATTTGATAATCTCAAAGAAGAACTCATGTGGGAAGGAAGTAGCGTTGTAATGCTAAGTATGCACAAATAACTTCAGTGAATTTACGTACTTATGTTACTGCAACTGTAATTAATAACAATACATGAGTTTACTTGAAGTTCAACTTTGTTTTTTTGAGTTTTCAATATTGGTTATTTGTGCAGGTTCTTCTGAGCAAAAATTTCTGGAAGCATCTATTGCTTATGTGTCTGGAAAACCACTCATGAGTGATAAAGAGTTTGATGAGTTAAAACTGAAGCTAAAGGTTTGCTATTTTCATTTCATGTATAGCATGGTGCGCGATAGGAACATGAGTCGGTGTGATTTGATTAGAATATCTAACAAGAGTTTCATCACTCGTGCAAAATATGGTGTGTGTGTGTGTGTCACGTGTGTGTGTGTGTTTGCGCGCATATATATTTCTTGTAGTACCAAATGTGGTTCCATATGGATTCTTTTTTTTGCAGATGGAAGGGAGTGAAATTGTGGCAGAGGGTCCCCGGTGCAGTCTCCGTAGTAGAAAGGTATCAAGTTGAATTTGTGGCATGTTCCATTGTATATGAGCATTTGCATCATAAAAGACATTAAATAAAAGGATTTGAGACTACTATGAAAACTATAGTATTGCCTCTGTCCTGTATTTATACTGAAATTCAGCTTGAGGATTCCTTGAAATGATTCATGTATGTTTTAGATATGCTATATGCTATGTCTTAACAATTAAATGTTAATGTTTATTCGCTACTAATTAATACCCTTTTATAGGTATACAGTGATCTGACTGTCGACTATTTAAAGGCGCTCCTACTGAAAGTCCCAGCAACTGTGATTGCTTTAGGATTGTAAGTAACTTTCCTTGTTTTTATTGAGTTCATGTTGCATTTTTTGGCAATTTTTTTTGGTTCCACCCACTAATTTGTTTGAAAAATATGTGATTGTTGGAGAACTATAAAGTCTAATGTGGGACAAGCATAGAGCAACAAATAATGTAGAGGGCGGTTCAATGGTTGGAACACATTGGACGATTTTTCTGTCATGCCTGTTATAAATCTAGTGAACTCTACACTCACTTCATTTTGGATTTGTACAAATTCAACAAAGTTTACAGTCCAATAGCTTAACCACCTATACCAATTCAAGTAAAAATAGAAACTTGTGACACAAGAAACATAAGTCCATTTTTGAAAAAAGACTTGAGACGAGGTTTATCAAGGTCAATAGTAGGACGAGTGAGTCATAAAACAATCTTTGAGACGGACTTTTTTTATTTACATAAAAGAGACCAGTTTGGGATTGACATTTGCTTTTTTTTTTATTATTTCCACTATAATATCAGGTTCTTCTTCCTTGATGATGTGACTGGATTTGAGATCAATTATCTGATAGCGGTATATCTCACTTTCCTTGTTCTAGCATCTCTAATTTTTTCCTCTTTTACAGTTCCTTTTTATATTCTATTTCCTTCTTGATATATTTGGAAGAAACTTGTGAATTGTTAACTGCAGATTCCAGAACCTTTCAGTTTCATTTTGACTTGGTTTGCAGCAGTTCCCTTCATTCTGTGGTTTGCTCAATCGATTACAAATGCAATTATAAAAGATTTCTTGATTTTGAAGGTATAGTTTTTGTAATTTATCTCTGTTGAGTTATATTGAACCATTACAGATACTAAGATAGCTATTATTTTTATTAAAGGGTCCATGTCCTAATTGTGGTACTGAAAACACCTCCTTCTTTGGGACTATATTGTCAATTTCAAGTGGTGATTCCACCAACAAAGTCAAATGTGAGAAGTAAGTATGAAACCATTTGTGCATTATTAAATCATGTCATTAGTTTCATATTCATTTTCTTTTATTAAATTAATATGATATATGTAAATACAAATTTAACAATCCAAATTTATGCCTCAGCTGTGGAACTGTGATGCTATATGATTCAACTACAAGATTGATTACATTGCCAGAAGGAAGTAATGCATAAGTCAAGGTAGATTAATTCCTTGAATACAAATGAAACATAGCTATATCAACACATAGTGTATAGCCAATAAGATAAACCAATTTCTAACTAGTGTAAATAATCTGCAACTAACCTTTTATATCTCTAATACATACAGGCATATCATTATTCATGTGACTAACTTACCAAGTCAAGAAACTGTCAAGGTCTTCCATCAGTTAAAGGCAATAAAGTCATTATTCTCACTCTGGAACACCATTGGTTTGATATGTGTCACTATATATATAATTCTGTGATATTTGTATAGCATACAAAGTTTTTGTTTTTTGTTTTTTTGAGTTTGAGGATCCTTAACTCCCAATGGTTGACATTAATTAACATACTTGGTAGGCTTATATATGAAAAATTGTTCCTACCACCTCCACAAATTTGTTTCAGCTGGCTATGTGATTCCTTAGTTATTAGGTTTTTATATCGAGTTTAATTCATTTTTATAAAATCGACTTGTAAGACAATGAATGTCACTCTTTATAAACTATTTTCAACCCTAATCTTTTTATAACGTGTAATTTGGGTTTTTCTCAATACACTTCTTCACTTCCAACACTATTGAACTTGTATAGAAAAACCAAGAAGAGAAGGTCTGAGCGTACAACAGAAGAACGCAAATTTAATGTAGTTCAGCACATCATACTTACATTCACAATTTCATAACAAAATAATTTATTACTCGACTTTCAATTTTTACAAGAATTTAGCAAATCCTCTCAAACAATTGTGCACAGAAAAATTGTAAACCCTATCAAAGACAGCTAAATTTTCATATTTATAATCACTCTCCACTTCTTTCTTCTTCACATTACTTGACTGGGATGAGTATCCGTTTTGTACAAAAGCTTGGAGTGTGAATAATTTGGTGGATAACCCAAATGGATAGACTCTAACATCATATTAAACTTTTATATTGGACCAAACACATTTTGACCTAACTGACATATATGATGATAAACTCATATCTCTTCAATATGGAACTTTTTTTATATCACCCATCAAAGATGATTTCTCAACATCTAAATCTCAGATTATATATGATAGAAATGCAACTCTATCTTAAATATGGTAACAAGGACTCTCTATTACTCTTTGGAGATGATCTAGCTTTTTGGATGGATGTCTTGAGGCTCATAAAGGAAAGAATGCTGTTTCTTCAAAAAAAAATGATTAATGAAAAAATTAGTTAATTTTTATAATTCTTAAATCTAAGAGCTCTTGAAACTTCAATTTTCACTCTTATAAGTTAAATATACAAGTCTCAAGACTAAAATTTTCTATTTAGAGTATAAGTTCTCTCTATTAATGCTACTAGGTGTTTTTTAAATTTTTAAAAACGTTAAGTATTAGGGGAAGTTAATTTCCCTCCAAAAAAAATTAAAGTTAATTATATTTTTTCTATCTTTATTTTTTTGGTAATTCATTTTTTATCAGTGATTCAAAGAGTTGACTAAGTGGATATAACTATTAAACATGAAAGTCAGCTATTGAAAACTTTGTTGACTAACAACCCTTAGGTAAATTGTTATAACGACTAACATAAATGAATTTTCTAATGTATGCAAAGCTATGAAACTTGTACGCACGTTTTTCAGTCACATATATGACAAAATGTAAACTAACCTTATATTCCATTTCATTTCCTGCCATTATGGATTATTAGTCGTGTGGATCAATCACGTTTAAACTAATTAACAAAAAATAAAATTGATTCATCATAAGATATTCAGGACAAATTCTTTTTGGTACCGACATACGTACAATGTATTGTTGCCTAATCATATTGATGTTGCTAAACAAAAAAAAACAATATATATCAACAATATTAATGTTGACTTTGTAGAGATTTTAGAAACTCTATCAAATTCATCGTGGGATCACGACTCCTACAATTAAAAATTAATCAACGACGTGATATAGGAACTGTACTTCATATATAAGGGATACATGTACTTGTAATTCTCAATGAGCATCCAATTGCAATCCTTGTAATACAAAGATAATTAATTAAGCTATTAGTTGTGCAAAAAGATTTAATCATGGCATCTATTCTTCAAGCTCGTAGCTTCATGTTGATTGCTTATGCAATGATGTTCACTTTCATTGGAGAACAAACAGTAGCTGTGGCGATATTTAGACCCAGTAAATGGTCTCTTGCTCATGCCACCTTTTATGGAGATGAAACTG
>Ga0099826_10001849_pt1 | contig 13170 bp, 15 predicted proteins | sample Mtrugardesep15_FD_76830 | JGI IMG/M metagenome (GOLD analysis project Ga0099826, IMG submission 76830) | Root nodule microbial communities of legume samples collected from California, USA - M. trunc garden sep15 | ecosystem: Host-associated > Plants > Roots > Nodule | place: USA: California... | reverse complement strand
GCGTACCAATTTCATATGCATCTGCCAATTTTACTTTCAACACTGATAACTGTGTAAGTTGAAAGTAGTAATAAATTTTGTTTGATCAGTAACTAGTTTCAAGTAGGATTGAAATTTGAAACCTCAGTATTCTTGGAAATGCTTTCTCCTTATTTACTATCACCTTTTAAACTATTCTTTGATGTGTATATAATCCTTAGTATGCCGAGTGCAACTCATTCAAGAAATATCTTAAACCCTCTATGTTTTTCAGTCTCCAAAATATTATATTCTGTTAACCCTTACACTGCATAGCACAGGTCGCCGATTTTTATGGAATTAGGGCAATCCTTGCGGATGGTGGTGAAATTAGAGGGGCTGGAACTGCATGGATATGCCCAGAGGTATATGGCCTGTAAACTATTACAAAGCCTTTTTTCTATACTTAATCATGATATGGCTTTCTTTTGTGAAGAAAATATTTAATTTTTTTTCCTTCTGTTTTCTAGAATACATGGAAGCATTACCATAGTCATTTAATGTTGGATCATCATTGTTTATGCTCACTTTACAACCCTTTTTTTGTTTTTCTAATTATCTGGGAATGGGGGGAGGGGAGAGACTTCATGGAAGCATTAGCATATTCATGTAGTTTTCTGAAACACCATATTCACTCTCTCACTCGCAAATCAGGAAATAGTAGGTCCTATTGATTGGGCTAAAACAAACTTCAGAATATGAATATCTTTTCCGGATTGTTTGCTTTCCCCACATTTCTTTCTAGAGTCTGTCCCTCTACCCATGCTTTTAATATATACTATTTTGTTCTCAGGGTGAGGAGGATGAGACAGCAGTAGATGTTAACTTTTCTGGAAATTTGGCCATTGAAAAAATCTTGCTCAATTACATTCCCAATTATCATAGTTTGATGCCATTCAAACTAGGGGTATTACATGGAGAGACAAAAGTTTTGGGATCTCTTTCAAGACCGTAAGTAAACTCCCCTTTTCAGTTTTGATAATTAGTTTTAATTGATAAAGCATCGACAACATTTTTTGCTTATTATACAATTAAATTCTCTACATTTGCATTCCTTTCCTTCCTCACCATGGCTGTCTCTTCAAGTTGTCTTGCAAATATTTATTTCTCGTCTCACATATGATTTGTTTTATCAAAATTGTTTTTTCATTTTATTTTCGATGCAGAACACTTGATATACACTGGACTGCACCTTCTGCAGAAGGGTCTTTTAGTGATGCTAGAGGAGATATCATAATCTCACATGATTTCTTAACTGTTACTTCTGCTTCAGCTGCATTTGATTTATATATGAAAGTTCAAACATCTCATTGTGATGATATTTCTCTTACAAGAGAAGAGTTTTGTCCAAAATCCATTGCATTTACTGTTGATGGGATTGAGTTTGATCTGCATATGCATGAGTTCGAATTCTTCCGCTTGGTTACTACTTATACATTGGATTTTCCAAAACCTTTGCTTCTGAAAGCAACTGGAAGAGTAAAGTTTCAGGGTAAGCTTATAGAACCTAGTTGCGCTATGATGGAACAAAATTTTGACAAGAATGGGCAGCATCTACACATATTGGAGAAAGGAATTGCAGATTGTCTTTTTGGTGAAGTTTCAATCTCTGGTCTTAAACTGAATCAATTGATGCTTGCACCTCAGCTTTCTGGGTTGTTGAGAGTTTCTCCCGAGTGTATCAAGGTGAGGAATAAAACCCTTCCTAAAAATAATGTTCAGTTTTGAGATGCTATGAAATTGTTTTACAGACTGCTAGGCAGTAACTCATTGCAATACAAACCTGGACAAAGGAGAAAAACTAATCTAACAACTAATACTAACATTTGCCATTCAAAAAATATACAATTGTTTTGTAACTTCCCTATTTTATGGAATGCAGTTGGATGCCTCTGGTAGGCCTGATGAAAGTCTTGAAGTGGAGTTTAATGGGCCACTACAGTCCAGTGATGAAGATGGTACTAACGGCAGACAAGTGTTGTCTATTTCACTTCAAAAGGGGCAATTGGGGGCCAATGTCAGTATCCAACAAAGTCATTCAGCTAGCTTGGAGGTAGCCCTATCCAAATTCTGGGTCCAGTGTTTGATTCTCGGCTGCCATAGTTTTTGATCAATTCATACTTAACCAAAAGATAATATTGAAAAATACTGAAAAACATTAGTCTATTTTTTTGCTTACATGGAATGTACTTGTAGATACACAATTTTCCACTTGATGAGCTGGAGCTTTCTTCTCTCCGGGGAACTATTCAGAGGGTAAGCAATCATATTAACCTATTTGAGTCCATTGTGTTTCTGCCATTGCTGTCCTTATCTACACCCTCCTACTATGCACATTTGGATCATAATGAGGTTGACCTTAGGGGAGATTAGACAAGGCTTTCCCCATCGCAGTGTGCGAATTTTAACATTACATCGACTTTGCTGCTTTTTATCTCTTCAATTCTGTTTTTCTGTTCAGTTCTGCATGAATTATGACTTGGTTAAGGCATTATATAATGGTTGTGTAAGGGAAATAATATATGCTATTTTTTGGCTGGTATTTTCTTTCAGGCAGAAGTCGAGCTTAATCTTCAAAAAAGAAGAGGGCATGGAATCCTATCTGTACTTAAGCCAAAATTCATTGGTGTTCTTGGTAAATCCCTAGATATGGCGGCTAAGTGGAGCGGAGATGTTGTGAGTAACTAGGACTGTCCCATATACTTTTGAACGTGAATTTAAGTTACAACCTATTGGCTATCCTATGTATCAACATAGAAGTATATTTAGGATGACCATTGTCGAACTTGAATATGATGTTAGAAACTCTGTAGTTGTTTACATTTTATTTATCATAAATCTTTTTTTAGACATCAGACACCGTATTTCTGTCATATTATGCATGGTTTCCGATTTTATATTAATTCTCTCTCTCTCTTCAGAATCTGTACACACTGAAACTGAGTGTATTTTATACGGTGTCGAAATTGTGTCCAAATATAAGTGTTGTTTATTTGTCACTCGAGGTAATGATAAGTCCAGGAATCTCATTGTTTTCATAATTGAATCATTGAAATGACTCTTTAATCTTGGAAAAAAAATATGGGTGCTTGTTTGATTATCCTGGTTTTCACTCTTCATTGACGTCCACTATAATGAACCTTAACATTGTTATAGCAATCACAAGTTCACAACAGTTCATTCACTTCCATTCCATTATATGAAATCAATGTTTGGCCATAGTAATGACATTGTGCTTTTATATATTGTACTGAATGTCTGTTGATGTGCTATTGTTCAGATCACTATTGAGAAAATTATCTTTGAACAAAGTAACAGTCATTATGAACTTCAAGGTGAATATGTATTGCCTGGAGCCAGTGATCGCAACCTTAATGATGGAAAAGAGGAAGGCATTTTGAAAAGGCTAATGTCTGGGCATCTTAGTAGTGTTATATCCTCAATGGGCAGGTGGAGAATGAAACTTGAAGTATGTCGAGCGGAGATTGCTGAGATACTTCCTCTTGCAAGGCTTCTTTCTCGAAGCACGGATCCGAATGTTCTATCAAGATCAAAGGTGGTATTATACTTTATATCTTTGGTAATTTTGGAGTGTAATCGGTTGATTATGATACATGTCTAATGGCTTAAATATGTTTGTAATTAACTTTTGCTTTTGAAAAATGTTTTAACGCTTGTGAGTTATCCTTTCACCTAAAACTGTGTCGCTCATCCTGTATTCTTATTTATTGAAGCTGATTATGCATATCACCATGTTACATGTTTGTAGGATTTTTTTGTTCAAAGTTTACAGTCGGTGGGGTTATATTCAAAAAGCCCTCAACAACTGCTCGAGGTATTATCAGGGGATCACTATAACTTTATTTTCCTTTCAATAGCCACAATACTTGCTTCATCTAATTTGTGCTAACAACCTTAAGTGTTCATTCCACGTTAATTTTTCATTTGTAGTATTGATGATCCTAATGATACCCATTGCAAACGTTGAAGTTTCTTTGTCTGTAATGGTGTTCAATTGCAGTTAATAAGGGGGCATCATACTCCATCGCATGGTGCTGTTCTGGAAGATTTAAATCTGCCTGATTTATTTGATATCAAAGGTCGCTGGCATGGCTCTCTTTATGCAAGTGGTGGAGGGAATGGAGACACCCTGGTAAAAATTTATTATTGTTTTGTATTACTATTACTTGGAGTTGACATAAATTGTCAGCTTAATGAAGATTGACTTTATTTTTTGATGTCATTTTAGGCAAAATTTGATTTTCACGGGGAGGATTTGGAGTGGGAAGACAACAAAACTCAACGTATCTTGGCAGTTGGTGCTTACACTAATGATAATGGTATGCACCTGGAGAATTTTTTTATCCAGAATGACAGTGCTACTGTTCATGCTGATGGAACTTTGTTAGGGCCTAAAACCAACCTTCATTTTGCCGTCTTAAACTTTCCGGTTAGTCTGGTCCCAACTGTTGCTCAGCTTGTTGAATCTACAGCAACAGGTGTTGTTCATTCTTTGGAGCCGTTGTTGGCACCTATTAAGGGTATCTTGCACATGGAAGGAGATCTTAGAGGAAGTTTAACAAAACCACAATGTGATGTTCAAATAAGGCTCCTCGATGGTTCCATTGGTGGAATTGATCTTGAGCAAGCAGAAGTTGTTGCTTCCCTAACATCAACCGGCCGTTTTCTATTCAATGCAAAATTTGAACCTATAATCCAAAATGGTCATGTATTAATTCAAGGAAGCATTCCTGTTACTTTTGTTCAAAGTAACATGTTACAGCAAGATGAAGAATTAGATAAGAGTGAGGCTTCATTGGTTCCTGATTGGGTGAGGCGTAAAAATAGAGGGACCACTGTTGATGCAAGCAACAAGCACATTTTTCGAGACAGAAATGAAGAATTTCGAAATACTCAGTTAGCAGACAGCCTTGAAGGTTTATATTCACAAATTCTAGATGTTGGAGAAGTCAGAGTGGATGCCGATATAAAAGATGGCGGCATGATGCTAGTAACAGCTTTATCCCCTTCTGCCAATTGGCTTCACGGAAATGCCGATGTCATGCTTGAGGTTGGTGTGGTCAATACAATTTCTTCATATAATTATTTGATTTTACTCACTTCTCTAAATCTAGTTCCATGTATTGATTTAATAGGTGAGAGGCACAGTTGATCAACCATTGCTTAATGGCTATGCAATGTTTCACAGGGCATCTATATCTTCACCAGTGTTTCGTAAGCCACTAACTGGTTTTGGTGGTACTGTTTACATGAAATCAAACAGGTTATCCATCCCCTCACTGGAGAGTAGGCTTGGCAGAAAAGGAAAACTGCTTGTGAAAGGGAACCTTCCTCTCAGAACTAGTGAAGCAGCCCGTGATGACAAAATTGAATTGAAGTGCGATGTTCTAGAAGTGCATGCAAAAAATATTTTAAGGTTGCTTTCTTGGTCATTGTTGTATGTAGATATGATCATTGAATCTAAAATATTACAGAATTTTTGCAATATTTTTTTTCTTTTTATTTATATTTTTGTTTACACATTATCCTTATTTGAAAAAAAATATCACACTTTTGTCAGCGGCCAGGTTAACTCCCAGTTGCAAATAACTGGTTCAGTATTGCAACCAATCATTTCTGGAAGCGTTAAACTAAGTAATGGAGAAGTATATTTGCCACACGATGGGGGTGATGGAGATAGTCAAACAATTGTTTCAAATCAGTCTACACTTTCTGATGGTGGTGACAGTCAAGCGTTTGCTTCAAGATATATTTCACAGTATTTTGGATCAAGATATGCTTCTTTGACGACCGAATCTTCTCAATCCTCTAGCTCTGGTAATACTTTTCATATCAGTTTAGCATTGGATCTTCTCCCTTTTACTTATAGGAATCTCTACTATAAAGGTTTGGTCCATGTAGCCGACCTCACTTAGTGGGATAAGACTTGGTTGTTGCTGTTGTTGTAATAATAAATGTAAAACTCTAGCACACCTTTCAATAACATTATAGTTGCCTTGCCTCTCCATTTCTTCACTGGTGCATATTCAATCTCAAAAATAAATAGATGGCAATTCCTAATTTGGAGAATTTTTGTCAAGGGTGGTGTATACTTCTAAGGGTAGTATAAAGCACAATGAAAGTGTTGGAAGGGGCCCAAGATGGCCTGTAATGAAGGAGGCTAAGGTGATGTAGAAGCAGAGTCTTTTAAGGAGCTTTGATATCAACCTGAAAGGGAAATGATGTAATAAAGTTGAATAGTATATTTTATGATTTTGAAAGCACCTATTTCTCTGCATAGCCAGAAAAAAACCATTCTAAATTCTAAAATAGTCACTAGCCAAACATCCAAAACGAGATAATAAGACCACTTTATCCCAGATAAGCAGGGTTAGCAAAAAAATTATGGAATTTTGTCATCAATGATTGTTGCATGCATAAAAATCTACAACAAACCATTAGTATTAGAATTACTCTTAAGAGGGAGATGCCCGGATCAATTATTTAATTACTTGATCATATAAATTTGCTTATGTTGTTGCTTATTCAGTTGAGTTCAATAGGTTATATTTTTCAGAAATATTTCTCTATGAGTATATTATGATATCTCTTCTGAAAAATAAAACATGACAGTGAATGGGGCAACTCATGTAGATAAGGACATGGAGAAAATGCTGATAAAACCAAGTATAGAAACCCGCCTAAGTGATTTGAAGCTTGTGCTTGGGCCAGAATTGAAGATAGTGTATCCTTTGATTCTTATATTTACTGTTAGTGGAGAGCTTGAGTTGAATGGTTTCGCTCATCCCAAATGTATAACACCTAGGGGCATATTGGTATTCGACAACGGTGAAGTTGAGCTACTTGCAACACAGGTTTGTGATGGGTTTGGTTTATGCCCACGTGTTTTCTTTGTATTCTTTTTACTTTTCTGAATAATATTTTGGTATGCTACATATGATTGGTAGAGGCAATGATGCCAACCTAGTTGGGAGTAGTGTTTCTATAGGGCATTTACAAGAAACTCCTAGGCTAGTTCTATGTTGGTTTGGCATTGATCATGTTGATAGAATCCATTTCAAATGCAGGTGAGGTTAAAACAGGAACATCTGAATATTGCAAAGTTTGAGCCTGAGTATGGACTAGATCCAATGCTAGATATAGCCTTGGTTGGACCTCAGTGCCAATATAGGATTCAAGGACGGGCTAGCAATTGGCAGGGCAGTGTGGAACAGGATACACTTTCACTTTCATCAAATGAGGTAAGAGATACTACTATCTATTATCTTGTTTGATAAATTTCAAGATCAAATCTTGGGTATGTATCCAACTATAATATGTATTGCCACTAAAGGCATACAGTGAAACCGTGTGCATGAACTACACAGCGGAGTCGATTGTATGCAGGCTCAAGGAAGTAAATACAAAAAACAAATATAGAGGATAATATCCCTGTTAGATAATATGATATGCCTATACAATAAATGCAAAGATCATAATATATCATATGCACCAATATATATATAACTAATTTGAGAACCTCTCAAAGGTTTAGTGAAGACATCCACCAATTGATCATTGGATGGCCATCTTAACTGATGCAATGTGCTAAGGTTACATAAAACCTCCATTTGCTGCTGAATCAAAATATTGCTCTTAATTAATTTTAATTTGTGAAGTTAATCAATAGTTTCGTTTGAGAAAGGGCAATGCTTATGTCATTCAATCTTCAGGCAGCATGGTCTTAACAGATTTTCTAACTATGCAGGCTGTCAGAAAATTAGAGAGTCAGTTAGCAGAATCCATTTTAAAAGACAATGGTCAGCTTGCCCTTGAAAAGCTTGCAACAGCTACTCTTGAAAAATTAATGCCACGGATAGAAGGGAAGGGTGAATTTGGCAAGGCTAGGTGGAGGATAGTGTACTCACCTCATATTCCTAGTTCCAAATCTGCTGGTACTACGTTGGATACTTTTGAGTTTCTTGCAAATAATTTAACATTTGGAACAAATGTTGAAGTTCAGCTTGGGAAACGTCTTCAGGTATTACAATAAAACTAGTCCATCTTTCAAAGTTTTGCTTCTTCCCAGGAATAGGTTCTTAATCATCTATGACACAGACACCGAACACAAAACTGAAACAAAGATGCGGATAACAATTTGAGAAATGATGTAATTGAATGTAACCACATATGTCGGTGTCATATCGGTGTCAGACACCAATGCATATCGGATACCGGACACATCTTCAATATGAAGTGTATGTGCTACATGGCTATTAATGTCAACCGACTTCTCTTGTCAATCAACACTGTATCGTCAGGGACAATAACAATAGTAATATTTCTTCATAAATAAAGTAATAGATATGAAAAACTATATTATGATCTTAATGGTTAAATAATGGAGGGGAAAGCAACGTAAAAGGAATTCCTGATAAAATGTTCTGTTAAGGAACAAGTGGTTACTTACTAAGCCGCTTATTGGAAATTAAACATGGTCAATTGGCGGAGTAAATAATATCTCCTGTTACTGTTACTCATTGGTAAAGCAATTGTTTTGTTGCAGGCCAGAGTCATTAGGCAAATGAAAGAGTCAGAGATGGCAACACAATGGTCCTTGAGCTATCAACTCACAAGTCGCTTGCATCTACGCCTACAGTCCTCTCCATTACTATGCATATTTTTTGAATATTATGCTACAACATAGGGCTTGTTGCTTCTAACTTAGGTTTAGGTATGTAAAACTTGCACCTTTGCTTTAAAGGAAAGATGTGTGTAAAAAGTAAATAGATGCATATTATTCTTTTGCTAAGATTGAGCTTGTTAATAAGATAGCTGCTGAATTCAAAGACATTCTTACTTTTTTATATTGATGAAAGAAAGTATAGCAATATTAGATAGAATGATAGATTGACTACAAGTATAAATTTCTCATTTGTATACCTTCAGTTCAAGTTCAAGTTCAAGCTTTTATTAAGAATTGTTGGTGACATGATTAGAGCAACTATGACTATGTAAAAATAGGGACTTTACCTAGAGACTAGTTAGAGATAATCATTTGAATAGAGATCTGGAAATTACTGAAATAACTCAATGGATATGAGATGCCATCTCAAATTTTACTCTTCAAAAAACATAATACTGTTACATGAATTTCACTCCACAAAGGTTACTTACTACATGAATACATTAAGAACAAAATTTTAGTTTTCACCAAAAATTCCAGGGATCTTTGTAAGGAGGAACATAGTTTTCTGTTGGACTAACAAGACGGGAACTCACTCACTGTCTTTTCAAATAAAGGTCCCATCTGCATTAAAAAATATATATATATTGGAATGTTAAGGTTTCAGAAAGAAAAAAAATAGGAAAAAATTAATAATAAATTCATTAATTTCAAATGAAGTGCGATCATTTGAACGATATTTTGATCTAAAGATGATTTGAAATAGTCTTATGTTTACAATTTGTAAATTTTCAGTATAAAGCAATTGATTTGAAAGGCCCCGTATTCAATTTATTGAAATGAGTCAAAATTTAAAAAAATGAAAAATAATATTGAAGAATCAAAATCTCACATTAATCATAGCAAAAGACTCCAAGTGTAAATAATGAAAAAAATAATAATTAGAAATGCAGTCTAGTCTGCTGCTCAATTACTACCAGAAAATGACGCAAGCATTGAAAATTTCATCTTTCCATATTATCCTAGTAGTAAGTGAGCATTGGGGGTGAAATTTTGCCGAGGTACCAAAGTCATTCGATCGACTGGTACCTCATCAATTCCACTTTTGATACCTCATCAAAAGATATCACACTGGTTTAAAAAAAAAGGAAAGAAAACATTTTTGCTATTAATTTTTCAGGTTCTACAATTCCCTTGATAGTTGAATAATTCTCTTCTTTTATTCTTTTTTGAAAAGTAACAATTTTGACATGTTCTCGGTCAGTGTTTATCTGGATGACCAAACTATTGTCAAGTTAATGAGGTAGACAAACTTGATCATTGTGTGGAGGAAGTGCTAGATATTTTCAATTCCCTTTGTTAACTATGTTCTCATCCAGTATTTATGTGACCAATTCATTAGTTTCTAAATAGAGATAATCACTGGCGATTGATGGGTGATGACTAAATATCTGAATTTCTAAAAATACTTGGAGAAACAGTAGCTATTATTGCTTGGGGTTAGAACTGATTCCAATAAGTATAACTTCTTTTCCAATAAGAATAGCATGAGCCCAAAAATACATTAGAAAGGAGCGACAAGTTACCAGTGAAGATTTGTCAGCTAAAACTGAATCAGCAACAGCTTTTGCAGTCCAGTAGCTAAGGCTTGAATATGGTAATCCTGCTCCTCAACCGACATTGTTTCCAATTTCCATATGTGGAGTTTCTACTCAAAGCATTTGCAACTACATTTGCCTTTACCAGATGATATTGCAGTGCAATCATGATCATTTATGAAATTCACCCATCTTCTTTGCCTCGTGTTTAACTCCTTTTGGTCAAACAGGTACTTCCAACTCAGGATACCCTTTGCGAGTCATAACCGGTTTAACTTTCATGGTTCGCTTGTACCTTTCCAATATGCCACATTTTATCCTCTGGTGCACTTCACCACTCAGCAACTCATCTTCTCCTTTCAAACGAAGTCCATCACAAACCAACTTATAAGTATACTCTCGAGGCACCGAGCCATTATCAACCAACTCAACAAGAAAACTCCAAGCATCAACAACTCTCCCAACCTCACAAAGCGCATGAATAATCGGCGTGTAAGAACTACAGCTACCCACTATCCCATTCCCACCATCATAATTCGACCTCTGCATCTCCCTCAAAAACTCAACAGCCTTGTCAATCTCATTCACAACACTATAGTATCTTATAAAAGAATCATAAGTAACACGGTTCGGAACACAACCTCTTTTCTTCATATCATCAAACAACTCCAAAGCTCTTCCAACACGGTACGTCTTACAACAACCATCAATCAACGCATTATAAGCAACAACATCAGGCACAATACCTTTAAAAACCATAATACGAAAGAGACGATTTGCTTCATATAATCTCCTTCGCACTGCCTTCCTACATCCACTAATCTTCACACCATACCTACAATACGAACTTATCAAAACAGTGTAAGTGAAAACATCAGGAGGAGAATGAAACCCAGGAAGTTCCATCTGTTGAAGCAAATGTCTAGCTTTGGTGAAATTCCCAACACTACACATAGCATTAATCAACGCGTTATAAGCTTGTACGTCAGGTTTGCAACCGAATTGTCTCATTCGGTAAAAAGTAAGTAAAGCTTCTTTCGCTAAGCCTTGTTCACCTAGGAGTTTTATCAAACAGGTAACAGTCGCAGTAGTAACAATAGTATTACTAGTATCGTTTGTATTATTATGATCACTAACATGTTTGAGGAAAGTCCAGAGGGCATTGGTGTTGTGAGATTTGGCGATGAGGATGGCCATTTCGCGGGAAGTGGATTGGGTGTGGAGGAAGTTGAAATGGGAATGGATCCAATGTAGGAATTCATGGGATTTACGGAGAGCGAGGTTGGTTAAGTATGGGTTAGTGTTGGGGTGTTTGAAGTTGGAAATGGGTAAGGAGCGGTGGCGGAAGGGATTGTTTTGACAGCCGATGGATTGGAAGGAGTAACGGGAGATGGAACGGAGGAGTTCGATGACGGCGTCGGGAGTCCAAATGAGATTGGAATGAGAAGAAGAAGAAGAAGAAGAAGAAGAGATGAGTGTGTCGAATTGAATGTCTTTGATGACTACTACAAGTGCTTGTTTTGCGAGGAAGCGTTTGTCGTAAGGACGCAACTTCATCATCATGCATAACACACGATACAATACGGTTTGTGAGTGTTTAATGTTGTCCACTTTATGAAAGATTGCAAATTTAGTGGGAAAATTACTATTTAAATTGTTTGTGTTAGATGATATATTTCAAGATGATGGGATATAAATTCAGAGACTAAAGAGGAATTTTGTAATAGAGTTCGAAATTGAAGGCTTTGTTTGTGAGTTTGAAGAAGAATGGATAAAAGTCTTTTGGAAAAGAAAAAAAATGAGCAAGTGAAATAGATATTGGGAAGGGAGGATTTAAGGGGTTTATTTTTCTTCTTAATACAAAATCATTTTCATTTGGAGAAACTAAAAAGTTGTATTGGATTAGGGTTTTAGAGGGTTTATATGAATTCTTCAAAATTTAATGTAGGTTGTTATGATATGCTTAGTATTAAAAATATATGAATCATAATCATTAATTTATCATTCTCTAAAAAAAATTAGGTATTTAAGATTTAACTTTTGTCATCATCATTCTATCAACAAGGGTTTTTACCTAATGAGACAACCATTTCGGTAGGGATTTGGAAATTACTGAAATAACTCAATGAATATGAGATGCCATTTAAAATTTCACTCTTCAAAGAACATAATATGGCTACATGAATTTCATTCCACAAAGGTTACTTACTACATGAATACAATAAGAACAAAATTTGATTTTTCACCAAAATCTCCAGGGATCTTTGTATGGAGGAACATAATTTTCTGTAGGACTGACAAGTCGAAATGAACTCACAGTCTTTTCAAGTAAAGGCCCCATCTGCATAAAAAAATTATTAGAATGTTAAGGTTTCAGAAAAAGAAAAAAGAATAATAAATTTGTTAATATTCAAATGAAGGTGATCCTTTGAACAATATTTTGATGGGAAGATGATTTGAAATAGTATGTTAGGTACAATTTCTAAAATGTCAGTAGAAAATGAAGACTTGAAGATATTAGTTAAAAAGACACACTGTATATATGCTATCAACTTTTCAGGTTCTACAATCCCCTTGATAGATGAATACTTTTTTCCTTTATTCTTTTCAAAAAAAGAACCGTTACATGTTCTCAGTAAGAATTTATATGGAGGACCAAACTATTGTCAAGTCAACTTAATGAGCTAGACACAGTAGATCAGTGGCGGAGGAAGTGCTGGATATTTGTTAACTATGTTTTAATGCTAATCTCATTTATATGAATGTAATATGTAAATGAGCATACACGCAAACACCATATGAGAGAGAGAGAGAGGGAGAGAGAGAGAGAGTACTTTTTTCCACTGTGGACTGAGGGTCGAAGCGCTG
>Ga0099826_10001848_pt1 | contig 13173 bp, 9 predicted proteins | sample Mtrugardesep15_FD_76830 | JGI IMG/M metagenome (GOLD analysis project Ga0099826, IMG submission 76830) | Root nodule microbial communities of legume samples collected from California, USA - M. trunc garden sep15 | ecosystem: Host-associated > Plants > Roots > Nodule | place: USA: California... | reverse complement strand
AACTGTCAAAAGGCTGCAATGCGCAGTTTGCGGCTGGCAAGAAACCATTCCACCTCAATGCAGGAAAGGCTAATTTACGAAGGATGGATTCTATACGATACTGGCTATCGTGACGAGGCTGTTACAAGGGCTGACAGATCCATTGAAATTCAGAAATCATTTGAAGCCTTTTTCCTAAAAGCATATGTTTTAGCAGATACAAATCTTGATCCTGAATCTTCTTCTTATGTTATCCAGCTTTTGAAAGACGCACTTAAATGTCCTTCAGACGGACTTCGCAAAGGACAAGTTAGTAATATATCTCAAACTAACACTATTGAATTGAAATATAGTCTGTGTTGTGTTGTTTTTTATTGTCTTGTGCAATATTTTGCAGGCATTGAATAACATGGGGAGTATTTATGTGGATTGTGGTAAAATAGAACTTGCAAAGGAATGCTACAACAATGCACTTGCGATTAGGCACACAAGAGCTCATCAAGGTCTGGCGCGTGTTTATCATCAGAAAAATCAACGAAAGGCTGCATACGATGAGATGACAATGCTGATTGAGAAAGCTGAGAGTAATGCCTCGGCATATGAGAAACGGTCAGAATACTGTGATCGTGAGATGGCGAAGGCTGATCTTGATGTTGCAACACACCTTGATCCTTTAAGGACATACCCTTATAGGTACAGGGCAGCAGGTACTTCATTTAATAGTCACTCTCCTATCTGCTCTTTGACTTGTTAATTGGAGACATATTCTCTATGAAGCAGAAATACAGACACGGACACCGACACAACGACACAGCTAATAATTTGAGAAAATCACATAATTCAGTGTAATTATATGTGTCGGTGTCCGACACCGGGACACGCATAATCTGAGGAGTGTCCATGCTTCATAGTATTCTGGCTCTGTTTAGACAAACAGCTTAATTAAAGGCTTATAACATAAGCGTTTATCATAAAACTTCTTATGTATTATTATTTCTAGAAAAAAAGATAACAGAAGGCTGAACTGCTTTCATATAAGGTATAAGCTGTTTTAATAAGCTATCTTGGAAAATTTATGGAAATAAGCTGAAAACAGCATATTGACATGTCATGAGTGGCTTCTATAACCTCTTCCAAAAATATTTACAACTGCTTGTGACAGTAGATAAGCTCAAATAAATAATCCTATCCAAATAGTCCCTCTGATAATGATGTGATTTCTTCAAGTCATACACGCTACCTTTGAAATAAGCGATTATTATACTGACATGAAGTCTTTCATATATGACTAGTGCTGATGGATGAGCAAAGAGAAACAGAAGCAGTAGAAGAACTCACTAAGGCTATAAAATTCAAGCCAGATCTTCAAATGCTTCATCTGCGAGCCGCATTTTACGAGTCAATGGGAGATCTATCTTCTGCTCTTAAAGATTGTCAAGCTGCTCTTTGTTTAGATCCAACCCATGCAGCCACACTTGATTTATATCAAAGGATACAAAAGCCGAACTTTTGATCATAAAACAAATGTGAAGAACTTGGTTAGAGAACAAAACTAGAATGGGATGCGTGGAGCATATAAATGGTGAAAACAAAACTCAAGAAGCTATACCTTGGATAAATCAAGAAAAATATGGACAACAGAGATTTACTTGTGTTTATAGCATCAAATATGGAGGATGATTCATGTGTTAGACAAGATTTTCACAATAGTATATACATTGGTATGATGTGGAATCTTGTGAGTCATGTGAGTCATATTCACAGAATTAGTCTTGCACTCTTTACACATCCTCTTGTACAGTTACATTACATGATTATAAAGAGATTCATACCTCTGGTTTCCAAAAATTCATAATTTATTTTCGCAAATGCTTTATGTCACAACCCTATAACTCACGAGTACTGATAAAACATTTTCATCGACGGTTTGACATGTCATACCGTATGATTTCTACCAAATCATCTAGATAACCGTTTTTTCGTTTCTCGGAAAGGAAGACAAGTCAGCATTTGTGTAACTTGTCAGAAAAAAGCATTACTGGTTATTTTTCTTGTATTTTGTTTTCTTCCAAAGATGGAAGACAGAAAGAACAAATAGCCTGTTCTCCGATTTCCTTATTTGAAACTACAACACAGAACTAGAAACTAAACATGTTTGTTTTAAGAATTATATACAACATGTGCACTGGAGATTCCATTTAATGACCATCAATAAATACATTTGTTGTTTGTTCTTGTTCCACATTGCTACATAAGGTACACTGAAAAAATGCCAATGAAAAAATAGGATTGATACTTATTTTCCATGGCAATTGTTTAAAGAATCTAGGATTAAATAACATTTCATTGATGTCTTGACTATGTCTTAAAATGACGAAAACATAGTAGTTTCCACATCAAATAAAAACAAAGTTCATGCAGAAAAGCATAAAAAGATAGTCATATATACTTAGCACTCTTCATTGCTCACATACTTACAAAAATCATTTACTTTACTGAGACAAACCATGGCATGAATGAAGAGTTTAATTTTGATATTGTCGGTTTACATTGTCAACAAATCACAACTAATCATAAGTGGTACTTTAGAAGTAGTTATATTTAAAGTCAACTATTTTTAACAATCTTACGATTACGATTAATTGATTAATTGACTCTGTAAAATTTTTAACACGGATATAGTATAAGAATTAAATCTATGAATCGATGTCTCAGCATATGTCTGAGGGCATAATTTCTTTTTCAGCCCACCAAAGAGGGGACGATTTTGGAATGGGCATTATATAATTCGAAATATGCTTATACATAAGCAATAGTAATAATCTCTCTCGCATTTCAACAGTTGTGAATTTCGCTTTTAAAAACAACAAAAATAAAGTAAAAAATTGATAAAACATGTCAAATAATATATAAAAATACCACAAAATTCTAAAAATCAAATAAAACTAATGCAGAATTTATTGGATTTTTGAAAATATGAAAAATTTTTAAAAAACTAAAAATGGGTCTAAACGATAGAATTTTGGATTTTGAAGACGGAGTCCCATAAAAAGTCCCTTCGAAGGGAATCTTGGCCTAGAACCGGATTTTTGACTGAGAATAGTTAGCAATGACAAAAAAACAGAAGAATGAGAGTTAGGGAGATTAATATGGTCCTTCAATTGGTTATCCATGTTACAAACACACTCAAAATTTATGCTGATATAGTTCGGATTATATAATCTGAATTGTTTTCCCTCAGTAAGGGTGTTTAGCGGTGGTTCAAATTCTATAATCCGAAAAAAGCAACGAACATGCCTTATTTTTTAGGGTATTCAAATTATAAAATCCGAATTGATGAAAATCTTATTTTTCCACTCTAAAAGAAATGAAAAACTCAATTTGGATTATAAAATCCAAAAATCACACCGGCATTTTTGGAAATAAAAAAAAGGCACACGAGAAATTGGTAGGGTGTGAAAAGTAACAGTTTCTTGGAATTGCTCCATCAGGCCCAATATTAGTAATCTTTTTCATTGATGGCCTTGTTTCTTGATCAGGATGTACAAAATTGTTATGACTATTACTTTTCTCACTCTACTCATTTCTCGTGCGCCATCTTTTATTTCGAATTTTAGAATTGAACTGAGTCTTTCCTTTGTTATAGAGTAAAAAAATGAGTTTTTTCACGAATTCGGATTTTATAATCCAAAAAGCTCAAAAAATAGGGTGCGTTACTTCCTTTTTTCGGATTATAGAATCCGAACACCTCTAAACACGCTTTTTCAGGGAGAAAACATATAATCCAAACTGTATCAGCGTAAATTCTGAGTCTGTTTGTAATATGGATAACCAATTTAAGAACCATATTAATCTTCCTAACTCTCATTCTTCTATTTTAGGTTACTGTTAGATGTTCTTAGTCAAAAATCCAGTTTTCAGGCTACTTATGGGACTCCGCCCTTCAAAATCCAAAATTCTATCATTTAGACCTATTTTTTTTATTTTAAATTTTTTTTCATATTCTCAAAAAAAAATCATTAGTTTTATTTGATTTTTAAAAAAAATTTGGTGGTATTTTTATGATTTTATTTGTCAGGTTTTTATCATTTTTTACTTTTTTTTTGTTGTTTTTAAAAGAAAAATTCAAAACTATTGAAATCGGAGAGATTCTGATTTCCGATTATACATAAGCATATTTAGGATTATTAAATATGAACTCAGTTTGGATCCGTTCCGATTTTATAATCCAAAAACCCATGAGCATTTTTGAAAATTTTACAGGGCGTATGCGAGAATAGCATAGGGTAGGAAAAGTAATGACCAATTTTTAATCACTTATAAGTTGCGACCATTTCTCAATTTTAATTTTTTCAAAGATTTCAAGCTTGTATCCCGCATATGCAATTATGTGTTATATGTCCCAACGTCACCATTTAGTGACTCATTTTTAGAAGAAAAAAAAAAACATGAATACATGAAATGGGAAAAGATTATAATGGTGTATTATAATTTTTTTTTATTGAATATATTAAAAAACACTATTTTTTAATAACTTTATTTACATGCATTTATCTCGTGTATGATTTTACGACAAATTATAATTAGTATATCTCAATTATTTTATTTCTATTTATAACATAAAAAATTAATTTAATTGATTAGCAATAAACAAATTGCCTTTGTATGAATTGTACCTTCCAATGCGACATTAAAAAAATGAAAATATGTAAGAATTTAAAAAGATATTGAAAAATAATAATAATCTGGACACGTGTGAAAAAACTAAAATAAGGTTCATATTGTAATTTTAGTAGTTCTTTGTTTTATAGTTTATATTAAACAACCAAAGAGTATACATTGTTAATGGATGGTAAACGATCCATTAGAAGGATTTGAGTCTTAACCACGGAAAATGAATCATTCAAACCAGTTAAAAACTAAATGATTTGATCCTCAGATTTATAGTTCTTAGCAACACGAAGAGATTCACATCTACAAGGACGAATTTGGAATAGGTCTATACGAATTTAACTCACTCCAAAGAGTTCTAAGTTCAATGAAGTATTTCAGAACTAATTTGGTACCTTGCCTGAGATTGTTGATAGCAGATCTCAAGGAAGATATGTGAATACGATCTACTTTTGGAAAAAGTTTTTTCAAATCTTCCCAAGCAGAAACGAAAGTATCATGAAATACTATAGTCTAAGTAATGGATTCAGAAACAGATTTAAGAATCCATGAATGAAGAAGTACATTACAGTGTTCCCAATCACTACGGTTAAGATCAGCAAGATCAGGAATATGCATGGAACCATCAATAAAAGCAAGCTTATTCTTCACTCCTAAATCATGTTGCATGGATTGACTCCAAGCAAGATAATTGGAATCATTGAGCTTTGGAGTAATAGCTAAAGAACTATGACCTTCACTTGGATGAACATAATACACGGAATCAATGTCAGAATCGGAAGGAGAAGGTGCTTAACGATGAGCCATGAAAATTGAGCACAAATTGAGAAAATAGAGAAGAAATTGGGAGAATTGTGATGAAGCGCAATGCAAGCAAGAAGAAAATGCAGGATACTTGCGAGAAAAGAAAATCAAACAGATTGCGCAAAACGAAGCACAATTTGAAGAAAAAGAAGGAAAGAATCAAGAAAACAGAGAGTGAAAAAAATGAAGATGAAGGATCTTCAACAAGAAACAAGAAAATATGAAGCTTCAAGGAGAAGCATTGAAGGTGAGAAAAACACAAGAAGGGAGGGTTGAATTGTGGTTTCTTTTTCTTCTCCTAAAACTGAAGTGACAGTTCAGAACCTGATAGAGTTCAGCATCTGAAGAGTGTTCAGAGTCTAAATGCAGCGGATAAGTAGAGAGAGAGAGAGAGAGAGAGAGAGAGAGAGAAAAGAAAGACACAGAGCAATTATACAGGTTCCTTCCACAAACCGGAAGTAGTCATGTCCCCCTTGAACTTGCAAGGAGAGTTCACTAAAATAAAATATCATGATTACAAATGCTCACTGCTAAAACTAGCAAGAGACTTCAAACTACTCAAGCACAACTGCAAGAGATTACCTATGCTCAAGAACAAAATCAAGAGACTTCCTATGCTCAAGCACAACTGCAAGAGTCTTCTATTCAAACAGAATTACAATGAGAAATGTTTGAGGTTGAACACTTGATATACAACCAGTGGTGTTCCAAATACAAATCAGATACGGACTCTTAAAACTCTAGAATTTCTAAGATATGAAAGTTGTTAAGAAATTCTAAGTGAACTTTGATGTGTAGAACAATTTCTACAGAGTTTCGCTACTTGTAAATTGTTGTTCGAGTCTTTTGAAACTTCAGTTAATCACTCCTTTATATAGAGTTGTGAAAATAGTCGTTGTAGCTTGCCAACACATAAAAAAGAAAGATTCGTTTTGAAGTTGGATAAGATCACCAATGATCTGTTGCTTGATTTGGTTATTGTCCTATAAAGGAACAATTTCATATTCATTCGATGTATAGAGAAATTTCCAGCATAGTCACAGTTGTTGCTCTTGTACTATTGCAGACACAAAACAGAGTAGTGGAGATAGTGGTTGTACAATTGTACTATTGTCCTTTTCCAACGTTTTCCAAAGGATAAGCATCCAATGCCTTTTAAATTCTTCTGAATTAGCCGTTGTTCTAGGCTTTTATTCTTCTGCAATGATAGGCGTGATCAAAACCATCATTTGACATAATCTTGAAGCTTCCAGTCTTCTAGCTTCTGATGATCTTCAAAACCTCTGATGACGTCAGCTTCTGGTGAACAACTTCTGATGATAGTGCTTCTGATGACGTCAGCTTCCGATCTTCAGAACCTCTTGTCTTCAGATGCTTTCTTGCAACACAAGCTTCCTTTTTGTAGATCCAATTGCTCTTCATTTGTTCTTCAGAACCTAAACTTTTGTTAGAGACACTTAAAATTTTTGTCTATGTTCGTGCATACTAGAACAAATATTAGCATATCCAATTGACAATTTTTAATACTTTGTTATCATCAAAACTCAAAGGGTAATGTTTAAACACATTTTTTTCAACAAGAATCGAGAAAACAGAGAGGGAAAAAAGTAAAGATGAAGGATCTTCAACAAGAAACAAGAAGATATGAAGCTTCTAGGAGAAGCATTAATGGCGGAAGCATGTGTTACTGAATTAACAAACTTTCTCTCTCAAAGAGAAAGTCATGGATACCATATTATGAGAGAAGAAATGAATCAAGTATGTTCTCATTAATTGATGAAAGTGTAGCATTACAACTTATATAGAGCTTACGTAGGTGTATGGTAACTATATTACAATGATTGTAGACTATAGAAACATAAGACAATCAGTTATAACTATTTGTCTAGATAACTTGTAGAATAAGTTATATGTGTAATTAATCTTTATTCTTCTCTATCTCTTCATGATGCAGTAAAAAAAAATCAAGTATAAATAAGTAGTAAAAAATGATGTGTTAAGAATACAAAAAATGCTCCAAACCACCATGTCTTATTTTAAGAGAAAATCACATCTTTATACAACAAAGAAATAAAGCAATTTACTACAAACCATAGCAACAGCAATAGCAACCCCATTACAGTTATTGAATAATTAATTAATAACCAAAAACAACAATAACAACCCCCATCGTAACTTTCTTTTACAAGTTTTGAATTATATCTACAAGAGATCTATAGGTACCAAAAACAGCAATAGCAACCCCCACTACAACTATTGAATAATTAATAACCATTTGACACCCAAATCTCTTGTATGCACCTGAAATCTTCAAGTAACAAATTGATGGCACTAAAATTGAAGCCGAGATACATAATAATGCTCCAACAAGTGACATAAGGTATGCAAATAAAGGAATAGCCACTGCTATAATAAGAGAACTTACTAATAAAGATGTACTAATAATCATATGTGTGACCATTTTGTTGTAATAATTGCATGCAACCTTTATTTTTATGGCATTTATGACTGGAGTAAGCAATAATGCATATTTTGCTATTGGATTGACCAAGGTAGTGTATATTGCCACTTTTGAACTCCATTTTTCTGCTTGGAGGTTCAATGTTACCAGTGATTCAACTTGTTCTCCAAACATTAAGTAGCCTAAAATTGCTGCTGCTGCATAACCAAAAGTGCATGCTAAAAAGCTTACTGAAAGGACCTGCCAAAACAAAGGAATTTAGACCATAGATTAGTGTGTTTACAACTGAAGTCGTGGGAAAAAAATTAGGATTTTACTATTAGTGTTTTAAATTTTTTATTTGGGCCATCTGGACTTCTCGAAATGATCTTATTTTTTCTGGCGGCGCCCGTAGTGAGGAGCCTATGGTGGATAGAGCTAAACTCTTAGCTTGAAGGTGGTTCTTGGCTAAGTGCCTTGCTACTTCCTGCTCTTACTGGTAGGGAGTTGTGGTGGTTGTGTTTCTGGGGTTGGGGGGGGGGGTTGGGTGGAGGCCCGTAGCCTCTACCTTTCCGGCCTGACTCCCTAGGTTTCGCCTTGCGCTTTTTTTCCTTGTTGGGTGTGGCGTGTGTGGTGGTCCTGTGTGGGGGTGACCCTTGGGGGTCTCTTTTCTTTTGTGGTGTTTTTTTCTTTTGTTTTGGTGTCTCGGGATTGTTCTTCCTTCCCCACTTGTGGGGTTTGGGGTTCACCTTTCTGGTGTTTGAGCAGGCGTCTTTGGACGTCTTTTTGGTGTATTTATACAACTACTTTATCTATCTATCTCTCTATCTGTCTATCTATCTATATATATATATATATATATTGCCATTCAAAAAAATCATTAAATGGTTTAAAGCAGTTGTAATTAGAACACACTTTTTTCTTTTCTTTGAGAATGAGGTTTGATTCATGCTTGACCAAAAGCAAAATTTATTTTCTGATTCGGATTTATCTCATAGTTCACTTTAGACCTAAATATATATTGTAGCAACCCGCCTATCATAAAACATATTTAATAACAAATTATGAAACTGCCTCTGCGAATATAGCTTAGTCAGGAGCTGGTCATATTATACTCCAAACACGGAGACATATTTGTATCTGATATGTATCATATATTGATATATTCCACTAATACTTATGGATACATATCCACAAAGTATTATAATTAAATTTTTAAATTTTAAAAATATATTTATAGGATACTTCAAATGTCGTAGATACACACGTATATTTACAAGATATTTCACATGTATGTATCCAAAAAAAAATGAAATGTAAAAAAATACAATGTTGTGAGAATACAATAAAGATGTCTATGATTCAATTTTAGATGTGCGTCAATACAATTGCCTCTCGATGAAGAAGATTTAAAAGATTTTTTTATGAATGTAATGATAAAGATGAGACTCAATCGGGCAATATTAGGAATTTTTTGTTTTGAATTCTTTTACCAATGATTTTGTTGATATTTTAATAAAGGAATAATAATAGAATATGATTTATACGACAACTATACATTTTCTTATTTAATTACAAGTATTATTTTGCTATTCCTTCAAAAAAAAAGTATGATTTCGTTGTAAAGTGTGATCTTTATAATTATATATTAATGAAGAATAATCAATCTATATTTCGTTAAAGTGTTTTGCATGCATATAAGTTTTATTAAAAAATTGGTAGCATATCCTAGTAGTGTCCTATCTTAAAATAAAACAAAACAAAAAAAATTATATGTATCGTACCCGGACTTACATTACATATTCAAACTTCATGGGTTGGCAGGGACACTGTAGTATATATACATAACATATATTCAGATCTCGGATACTCTATTTGATCATCTTAAAAGGTGAATTTTTAGTCACTAAATTACTTGACCCATAAAATGTCATGTAATTTCAAAACCTTCTAATAACAAATCTAATATACAATAAAAATCCAAGTCCTTCTATTAACAATAACAACTTTATGTGCTAAAGAGGTTTGCAAAACTATTCCTTACGAGAAAACAAGAGGTTTAATTTTTATTTTTTTTAAACAACAAGAGATTTAATTTTAGAAAGTTATGGTAGATTAAGAATTAATTAATTAATGGATTATGTTGATTGACAATAAAGTTATTATAAGTTATCAACTAATTAATATAAAGCATGAAACCTCTTTTTTTTTTTTTTAGGGGTCAGAGGTTTAAACCCCGAACCTTACGTATATTATATATTGTTTTTATCAACGGAGCTAACCTCACAATGACAAAAATATGAAACTCTTAATTGTTAGGTACGCGTTTTTTTTTTTAAAAAAACATGATTCTCTTTTACCAAGATCTCTCGGTTCGTATGGATCCTAAAGTGAAGACAAATTCAAAAAATGTATTTATTCGAGACTATCACATATTTTTTCTTTTGACTCCTTTAAGACAAAATAAGACAATATCACATATTATAAATAAATATTCATATAGATAAACCATAAAATTAATATTTTGGTAGTCCCTTTTCATTGACTCCCTCCAAGAATCCCTTTGAGACACGCAAATCTTGTTCAAACAGTTATTCTTGGAGAAAAGAAGGGGACTACGCTTAATATTTAACCCAAAAAAAAAAAAAAATTGCTAAAACTAGTGGGGGCCAATTAGCTTAGCATGAATCCATCCCTGCCTAAAGCTACACGTTCATTTTTTTTTTAGGAGAGGAAAGCTACACGTTCTTGAATCCTATTACTAAAGCTACAGGTTCATATATATATGTTATTATTTGTAGATCTACAAATTATTACATGTATATTCATGGCTTTTTTGGAGAGAATGTATATTCAAGGTTATCAACCAATATAAGCGTTTATACTACTAGATAAGCTCAATAAATCATATGTAGTAATAGAAATAGTCACATAAATGCTTACAGTGGAGAAATGACTTTTATTCCTCATAGAATTGTAGAGTGTAGGCAAAATTGGATGAGCACCATAACAAAAGGCATATAAACTAACAGCAGAAGGTATTCCACTCCAATTAACAAAAACCCTTCCCTTTGCATGAAACCCTGTTCCATCAATTGCACCATTCCACAACAATGAAAAGATAAAAATTAAAGCAGCTAGGGCACCACCAGCAGATACATAAGACAACAAACTCAAATCCTCTAACAAAACAGTAGGAAAAATAACAAGACCAGCAACCATAATAAACATTTTTGTTCCACCAATTGTTAAATTTGCTATGTGGATTTCTGAATTTGGTACTAGTTTGTTTAGATTGTCTCCTTCTAAAATAAGAAAACCTGTTACAGCTAGATAGAGTTCAACATTCATGATGATTGATACTATTAATCTTCCTTTGGATCCAAATGCATGTTGACCTATGTCAGCAAATGTTTTGATATTAAGGTCCATGTCCATGCATTTTTTGACCAATGTGCCAGTGTAACAACATGCTATGGCTATTGTAAATAGTAGTAATATGCTTAACCATCCTCCAGATGCTAGGGCATAAGGTATTGAAACTATACCAACTCCTGAAATTAGAGCAGAATAAAAAGGTTAGTAACAAGTTAAGGAAATGTCTCAACAATTAATGCTTAATTTTCTTTTGTTTTTTACTTTAATAAAATAAAATCTTTCATCGCATTTTTAGCCTCCAAATTTTCACTTGCACACATAATTCGTTTCTCTTTTCAAAATCAAGTTTTTTGGTCTCTCGCTCATGATTTTGGACTAAGAAATGGCGACGAGTCAAGTTATTTATTTAAGTGGCATAAAATCGTTGATGTTATTGGGTGGGTCTCTCGGGTACTGGTTATGGAATCAAGTATATTACTATTTGTATTGGAAGTTAAGCAGTCAAACGTGTTGCGAAAATGGTTGTGTTGCGGGTCATGTGTTTAATTCTCTAATATTCCAGGTCCGTTGAAGTCTGCAACTTCAAGCGTCAGTTCTGCCTCCATTCCAGTAACATCTTGTTATTCGTCTCAATCTCAGACTGTTGTGCTCGAAAGAGCTTTTATGTCTGTTGCTTGGGTCAGGAGGTTGCTGATATGTGGATCTTGTTGTCGTGTTAGTGGTCGATCCACTCGCCAACTTATAACCCTTTTTTATCCACACAAATGTTCACTCTTCATTTTTATTTTTATTTTAACTTGGTTTTGCGTCCGTACGTGGGTTCGCTGGGTTGCGCTTGTGAGGAATGTTTATTTTGTTAAGATTGATTAGGGTTGCTCCACCTGCTTTTTATTATCACGATGTACACCCGATTGAGTTATACTTAGGTCAGGTATAATGTCCCTCCAATCTCTATATCGTCAGCATGGAGAAACACAGTGTCTTGTTTATATTCGTTTTTTATAGAGAAAAAAAAAATCACCAGCACGTGTGTTGTATAAAAGAGGATTTTAAATCTCAATCGGCTTTTGTAAAAAATAAAATCTCAGTCGTCTATTTTGATCTATTTTGAAATTATACGAATGTAAATTATTTGATTCTAGCATGAGCCAACCATCAAAATTACAGTTTATCAAACAAATATCTGATATTAGTTTATCAAACAAATAGTAATGCATCATTCTTACAATATAATACTTACTCTATTTTTAAATTGGATAATAGTCTATTGGTCTTTGGATGTGTAACGAGTAGGTACAATAGTCATTTAATGTATCAAAATTTTAAAATAGTTTCTGATTATGCACTTTGTTAATCAAAATAGTCTCTTGCGTCAAAATATTTTTTAATACTGTCATATCAGTCCTCAATATTCTTACATAATATCAAATTAGTCCCTATAAGTATTTATTTATTGTCATATTAATCTCTATCAAAAAAAGAGTTATTGTCAATATTAAGAGACTATTTTAACTTCAATGACTATTTCAGCTAACTGAATGCACAATCATTGACTATTTTGAAATACATGTCACAGTTTGACCATATGTAATACTCACATAAACTACTATGACTTTTTTTTTTAATAATATAAAAACAAATGTTAGTATATAAGATTTAATTTTTTTACAAGATGTTAGTATATAAGATATTTGCTTTTTCTCATGAATATTTTTAAAATATCAATTTTTTATAACTTTTTTTTTGTCAAGTTTTTTATTTATAACTTTTTATTATAGATAATATGTATCTAGAAACAATTTGAGTATTAATATAATCCTATTTTTCTCCTTCTCTTTTTTTGGGTCAAGTAGCCTAACGGCTAAAGAAATTCACAGCGAATAAGTGGGGTGTCTAAGGTT